>MDSW01039832.1_pt1 | contig 29121 bp, 32 predicted proteins | sample 811171 | NCBI WGS metagenome assembly MDSW01 (sample SAMN05326641, study PRJNA326480) | marine metagenome | isolation source: seawater | place: Atlantic Ocean: North West | collected 2012 | reverse complement strand
TATTGTCGCTATCGATAGTTATTCCACCTAGAGTTCCACTATCAATGTCTTCTCCATCTTGATAAGGTGTAAAGTTTAATTGATTAGTAGTAATACTGTTTGTAGTTATATTTCCACCATCAATAGTTGTAGATCCTGAGTTTACATCACTTGCTGCACCACCAACTTGAATAAAACTAGTATCTAATAAAGAAGCACTTAAAGTTCCTGTTGTAATATCACTAGCGTTTAGTGATCCTCTTATAGTTGCATTTTGAAACTCAGCGCTACCATCAGAATTTATAGCCCAACCTGCTGATCCTGTTGAATAATTAGATGACTTTATAATAGAGTCATTACCAGTATCGCCACTAGCGTCAAGAATTATTGTCTGTCCTGATATTGTACCTGCGGTGACTTTACCTGCTGAAACATCAGCAACTTTTAAATCTGTTATTGCTGCATTAGCTATAAGTGCATTTGTGACAGCTAGGTTTGCAATATTTTGTGAATCAACTAAATCTGCACTACCGCTTTGTTCGTCAGAGGGTTCAGACTCATTACCAGAACTATCAACTGCTGTCACTCTAAAGTAATGAGTATCTGCATTATCTAGATCTATGTAGCCAACAGCAGCAATACTATTTTGTATATGTGCAGATGTTGCAACTAACTCACCAATTTTAAAACCTGTTTGTGTGACTTTTTTTGTTGTTGAGTTATATTCAAGATCAAAACCAGTAGTGGTTGAAGCATATATATTTAAATGGCTAATATCTTTTGCAAGTGTAAAGTTTACAACTGGACTTACTGCATTACCATTGCTATCTTTTGCTTGTCCTAAGTTATGTACAAATTGAACTCTAAGTGGATTTGAGGCAATAGTTGCAAATCCGTCTGGTTTGTTTGGTGCGCCTGAATCAGCAGGGGTTTGTATTGAACTAACTGTTGAGTATGCACTGTCAAAACCTGCTAGGTCAACTGCTTGAACACCTATCTCATAATAAGTATTAGGTGAAAGATCATAAATAATAAATTCTCTTGTATCAAACTCAACGCTTGAATATACATATTGAGTAGCTTGATTGTCGTTAGTGTCAATAATATTATTACCGTCACTATCTTGTACTACACGCCATCTAATTCTGTAATAATCACCGTCAGTAATTGTAGAACCATCAGTGTTGGTGGGTTGATTCCAAGTGACTTTTACAAATGCTTTAGAAATACCATTACCGTCTGAGTAAACACCAGCAATAGTATCTATACCATTATTACCATTAGAGTCAACAGGTTGATCTGGAATAGACTTATCTGGGGAACCTGTTTGGTCAACAGTATAACCACTCATTCCCAAACTCTCGCCAATAGTAGGTGCAACATCGCCAATTTCTAATTGGACATCTCCACTTTCCCAAAGTACATAATCAGTAAGTTCTGTATAGTTTCCGTCTTTATCTCTGTAAAAAACACCATAACCCTGTTTCACAGGCCAAGTCACACCTAATATTCTTATCTTTGACGGATTAAGTATTTGTCCCTGATAAACAGTTTCGTGTAATGAAGATCTCCCATCTTCTATTCTGTCTGCTTCTGTATCTACAAAACCTATATCAGGATCAAAAATAAAAATTTTATCGCCGACTGTAAAGTCTCCAGATATGTCATACTCCTCTAAAGAAACATTTAAAGTTTTCTTTAGTTCGTTCATTTCATTTAAGTATGAAGTAGCCCTAGTGGTTTTGTTTTCACTTGTAGTTTGTGGATCTGAAACATACTGGGTTCTTGATAAAGCTGATCCAAATAAATCTTTGTATGGATTACTACTTACAGTTGCTTGTCCAATATTTGCTTCTGCACCATACTTATTAGCTATTAACTCTACTGATTTTACAAACTCACTAGCGTCATATTGAGCGACTAAAGTTGTTGTGTTAATACCAGAAATATTAGGATCGTCACCACTTTGTCCTCTAACAATAATTGTTGAAGGATCGCTTGTGTGTCCAGAAAATATAGCGCCTACCGGTCCAGCGTCAATGAAACCTTTATTATCTACTTTAAATTCAACATTTAAATCTTGACATACATACTTAATTGCTTTTATTGCTGATTCTGCATAATGTTTACCAGTATATTTTTTGCTGTCAGTTGGCTCTGTTATAGTACCTTTTCTAATAGGTCCCTGTCCACCAGATTCGTCCCTTAATAATCCTCTTGGTGTTCCTGTAAAATCTAATGTGTCCTCTAATGTTTTATTTTTATATGACCTAACACCAGTAGGACCACCTGTTTGAGCTATTGGCATACCTCTTGTGTCGCTATCACCTAAATAAGCAATCAAGCCCTGACCAGTTATTAAAACACTTTCGTCATCTCCTATTTCTAAAGAGTAAACAATACCTGTGTATTCTGACGCTGATAGTAAAACACTATCAGAAAATTCTTGCACATTTAGATCTCCTGGAACTATAACTATATGTCCCCAAGCATCTATTGTATTTATGACTGAGTTAGGTGTTATCTCTTTATTTAAAGACAAACTAAATTGGCCTGGAGCCATTAATTTTTCGGTGACAGACATTAGGCTCTAACCAATCTGACAACTTCATAGACATTGTCTAAGTATTGATCTCTGATCTTGTCAGCAGTATCAATAGAAGTTGCAGATGTCCCATCAAATTCAAAGCCTATAAATGCTTTGAGTGTTGCAGTGTTGCTTGTGCTATTAATACCACCATTAGTTGTATCAACATCAAAGTTGTTTGGTGATCCTAAAACAATTCTATTACCTTCTGTATCGTTAGCTGTTGAGGTTGAATAACTTGTGTTATCAGTGTAAGCGATAGCAGTAGTTGGTTTTATATTGAATTGAGCAGAAGACCATTGTGACGCAACTATTGAAAAGTGCCTAGCACCTCTTCTTAGTGTCACATCAAAAGTTAGTCTTTGATCACGATCAGTAGCGTCGTAATAACTTGTAAGTCTGATTGTTGCTACTTCAGGTTCATTTTTTAAAATCTTAATTGATCTCCAACCCTGCCACTCTGTAAAGCTCGTACCTCTTGAAACAGCAAATTCAGTTGCAGATTTATAACCGTCACCGTCATAAGTTTGTATAGTAAACCTAGTTTGTGCTGTGTTGTTATCAAAAGTCATTTTTACTAAACCATTTTCAAGTATGGTTGATGACGGTGAGTTGTTAGGTGACTCTAGACCACATCTTAGTCTTGACACATCAGCAACATCGTCAGTGTATATCTTGCAAGAGTTCTTATAAAAATCGTCAGTATCTATCAAATATTTAGCGTTGTATGATCTTATATCTGACGCATACCTTACTATCGTATTACCGTCTGCACCTACTCTTGTAAAGTTTGACGGTGTATTGCTATGGCTATGGTTATATGAGTCAACTGGTCCTGCATAAAACTGTGTTGTTGTAGAAGTAATAGAGTGATCATTTTCTATTAAACCACCAGAAAACTGGCTTTCAAATTCCAGTTCACCCATATTTCCTAAATAATCTAGATCTATATTGTATTCGTATCCACCAATCATCACTCTGTTGGTACTAATACCAGCACCCATAACTTTTACATATCCAGACATTGAACTATCCCCAGACCAAATAAAAGGAACTGTATAATATCCATTTGCACAAGCAAGTAATTCATCCCTTAAATACTTAATAGTGTCTAAGCTACTATCAACAAAAACTCCATTTAAACTTAAAGAGTGTTCATTACCACTTTTATTTTGAGTTAAAGATCCTGGTGAAGTAAAAGTTAATCTACCTATTGTTATTGTATTAGACATTTCTTAACCTGCACTTTGGACACACTTGATGATTACCCATTTGATAGAAGTAATCACTACAACCATCTTGTTGACAATAAATCATATTCTCTACCTGTTTATTGTCGATCATTATCTACCTCTAATACCTGTTCCTATTAATCCTTCTCTATCGAGTTTGGACAATTCTTTTCTAATTGCGATTGCTGCTTTTCTTGCTTGCATTGGATCAGACGGAACACCTGAAACATTTACATTTAAATTTTGTACGCTAATACTACTACCAGTTGTTTTACCTATTGGTGTTATATCAACTCCACCACCAGGTATTGCTCTTATCAACTCTGGTCCGTACTCACCAACTAGACCAATGCCAGCGCCCAAGAAACCACCGCCGTAATATCCTGGTATCCTACCGCCTTTGTAATTACCATAAATTGTTCCACTACCAGTAGTAAGTTTTATAGTTCTTTCTTGTCCAGTCACTCTTTCTAGATCTTGTTCTATTTGATCTAGTCCAGCATCAAATTGTGATTTATCAATATTAATTGTTATTGCTTCTTGCTCTATTTTTAAGTTTGTATTGAAATATTTTTCCGCTATTCCGTCAACTTCATTTGCAAAGTCTTGACCAAGAGTATCTGCAAGCTCTGATGTTGTATCAACTATTTTGTTTATAACATCATTGTCAATACCTACTACTTGTCCTAGTTTTTTAAATGTTTCAATAGCACCAGGTCCCATTTGTAGTAATTGAAATGCTTGATTTGCTAAACCGAATTGCTGTTGTGCTAAACGCATTTTTGCGTCTTCTATTTCTTCGTCTAGTTCACTTAATCTATTTGCTCTTGCGTTTTCTGCTTTATCCAACTCTTGCTCTGCTAATTGATATTCTGCAAGAGATATGGTGCCTTCTTCGTAAGCAAGTTTTAAGAAATCTCTTTTATCTGTGGCGTCCTGTATAGCTTTATTTTGTGCTGCTGTATTACCTTTAAGTAATTCTGTTTGTTCCGATATAAGTTCATTTAAGTTCTTTTCAGCTTTTGCTCTACTTCTTTGAGCGTTAAATACACCAAATTGAGAACCAAATGCTGAATTAATTTCATTTGTAGCTTCACCAACAGATTGTTTAATTAGATCTAAAAAGTCAATCATTGTTCCTTTAAATTCCATTTCTAGATTTGGATAACCCTGTTGTATACCCTCTACAAAACCTAACATTAAGAAATTACCGAGTTCTTTTGTGACTCTTGATGGTGATCCGAATCCACCCTCTTCTTCTATAACTTTGATAGTATTATCAAAAACTTTTCTCATTGTTTTGTATAATTCAGGTGATTCTTCTTTGATACCCTCGATCATACCGCCAATAGTATTACGGCCTAATTCTGTCATTTTATCTACGGCCTCTTCACTAACGCCATCAACACTGTCAAATAAAGCGTCTTTTAATTCGTTAGAGGTAGATAGGTTTGCACCTTCAAGCATTACTTCAAATAGATTTAATTGATCAGCATCGTTTAATAAGTTTTGTATAACTTGTGCATATTCAGGTCCTAGAGATGAAAACAACAACGCTGCGTCGTCAAATCCCTCTTGGACTAAGAAATCAATTTGTTGTTCAAATATTTCTTTAAGTCTTATTTTGTCAGCTAAATTTTTATTTATTTCTTCAGCAGACATTTGGGCTAATTCCCCAACACCGTCTAAAGTATTAAATAAACCTTCAGCACCAGCTCTAGCTTGTTCTGCAATTCTTTCAAAAATATTTTCACTATTTTTAACTTCGTCAAATAGACTTGAATAACTATCTTCTGCATCACCATTTAAACGAATTTGTTCCATTGTTTGGCGGATCATAGTTTCTTGTGCAGGGAACAATACTTCGGTTATACCAAGCTGTTCCATAGCTTGTATTCTTAGTGTTCTTTCTTTTTCGTCATTGTAAGCCTTTACAACTTCTCTATTTTTTGTAATAGGTCCTAATATTCCATTGTAAAAATTTGCTAGTTCTTGATTTTGAGTGACCATCATTGCTCGTTCTTTTGGACTCATCATTAAGAAATCAAACAAGACAGATTTATCTATATAGTCGTCATCGTACCCAGCCGTAATGTCTTCAATAAACGCCTCGACACCTTCTCTTGTTTTTGTGACTGTGTTATCAAATCCCTCTATAAAACCACTTTCTAATAGTTTATAACCTTTGCTTGATCCTGGACCGCTAGCTAAAAAGTTATTTATATCACCCATAGCTGCTACAAATTGTTGTTCATTTAATATTTGATCTACAAATGCTTCCCAACCGTTTGTATCACCAGCAATAGCAAAAATTGTTTTTTCCATAAAAGCATCTTTATCAAAACCCTCTGGTGCTTTCTCTAAGGCTTCTTGAAAATCCGCGCTGTTAAACAACATTGCTTGTACACCCTGAGCATCTGGTCCATCAATACCTGAAAATGCTTCTAATGTACGCCTCATCATTTCTAGTTCACCTGTGGCTGCTGCTGATCTTGCACCTATAATTCCAAGAGTTGTTCCTAGTAATACAAAGAACCCTGCTGGTCCACTAACTAATCCCATAGCTATGGCTTGTACTCTTTGTAGCTGTGCGCCAAAAATAGCTAATGCTAATGTCAAAGATCCAAGAGCTACTTTCAAAAAGCCCATTGCGTTTTCTGACTCAACTATTCCTAATAAAAAGTTTTGTACGAATCTGTTGGCATCTTTAAGAGTTGGTACTAATTGATCTCCAATTTGTATTTGTAATTCGTTAAATATGTTTTTAGTTATTTGTAATTGTGATTCTAAAGTTGCATATTTCTTTAAGGCCTCTTCTGTTGCTGCTGTGTTCTCTATCATCGCTTTTGTGGCTAGATCTAGAGTTTCGCCAACCAAACCACCTGCTTCAGCAAGACCAAGAAGTGCAAGCATTGTTCTACGCTGTGACAGTCCTAGCTTATCTAATAACCCAACTACATCTGTACCACTATCATTTAAAGCACCTAATCCTTCAATAAAGGCTTGTACTGCTCTTGCAGGATCATCTTGGAAAAATGCGGAAAAAGCCTCAGTGACAGATCCACCAAAGTCAGAAAAATCTTGTGTTCCGTTAGCTGCTATTTGTGCAAATAACTGTACTTCATCACCAGCAGATATTACAGAAGAGTTAATACTTTGAAATACACGAGCAACCGCAGTACCACCAGCCTGAGCAGGAACACCGATTGCTTGTAAAGCTGTTGCAAATGCTAAGGCATCTTCAGTACCAGCACCTACCTGAGCTGCGGCCTGTTGGATACGCAAAACAGTAGTCATAATTTCTGACTCTGTTGCAGCAAAATTGTTTCCTAGATCTACGATTACAGAAGCTATATTTGAAAAAGTTTCGCCATTTGTTTGTGCAATAGCATCTAATCTAGCAAGACCTAGTGCTGCGTTTTCAACTGTTAAGTTAGTTGTGACAGCTAATTGAGATACAACTTGAATAAATGATGGTAAGTTTTCTACAGCTACGCCTAACTGTCCACCAAGCTCACCAATTCTATTTAAGTCGTCAGTGCTGACTGGTGATATTGTAGATAATTCTTTTACAGATTCAGCTAAGGCATCAAATTGTTCTTCAGTAGCCTCTACTGTTTTTCTAATACCAGCAAAGCTAGCTTCAAAAGCAATAGCAGATTGAGCAGCTTTAAAAAATTCAATAGTGATTGCGCCGATACCGATCATTGCAGCAGAGGCAGCTTTCGCAGCTTGGGCTGCTACCATTTGTTGCTTTTGTGCAGTTTTCTCTACTACATCATCAACATCTTTTTTAAGTTCAACAAAGCCCTTTTGTTCTATGGGGGTATATACATTAATTACTGCTGGTCTGGTCATAGTCTTCCTTAACTACTCTTTTTTGATCTTCCAAAAGTTGATCAACAGAAGTAGGAACACGATTTCTATTTCTACCCATTCTGCGATCAAGCTCTTCTTTATACCAGCCTGGTGGTGGATCATCGCCTTCAGCTTCTTTACCGTTAGAGAGTTCTTCCATAGCAGGCCTAAAGAAGTTTGATTGTTCTAAGGGCATTTTACCAAGTAATCTATAAAATTTGCGCCATTCAACTTCTAGGGGTTCATGTAGATTATAAAATCTGAGAAAGTCAGATTCCACATCAGACCATCGATCTACTATGTCAATGATCTTGTATGTTATTTTGGGGAATCAGCGTCATCCTCGTCAGTTGGCAGTTCTTGATCTTGGACTACATCTGCGCCTAGGCCATATTGTTCCATTAGCCAAGCTGATATTTCTTGTAGGGTTTTAAAATCGACTTCTTTTTCTAGTGCGTATAAATTTTCCATACCGAAAATTGAACTAAACCATTGTTTTAAATTTGAGGCTGCTGGCGAGCCATCGTCATTCATCCAAGTCATTTGATCTAAAACAACTTTGGCTGATAAGAATGGTGGAAAGTTATATTCTTTTCCATTTACCTTAACCACTATCGGTTCGGTATTACTCGCTTCTTTAGCAGCATCAAAATCTTTAAAACGCTTACTCATTGTATCCTCCCATCTTAATTAAGCATTTTAGTTGACGGAACCTTCAGTTGTACTGTTGGTGTTGTCAACAATTCTAAACAGATTGTTCTTACCGTCAGTAGTTCCTACTGCGGTTGATGAGCTATCTGGTACTAATATTTTGAACTCAACAGCAATAAGCACTTTTTGAGGTGCTTTTTGGTGAGCCATAGAAAAAGCTCCAACATTGACAGCACGAGGGATCTGTATGTGACGGATAGCGCCACTTGGACCACTTGTGACCAACAATAAGGCTTTTTCACCAAAAGTAGTTGTTGCAGGTGGAACTAATGTATCATAACCAGATCCAAAACTTGAATCGTTTTCACTTAATTGTGATGATGTACCACCAAAAGCAACATTTAAATTTGCTAAACTAGCTTGTGCTAGAGTACCAGTTAGTCGAACTTCTTGTGCAGTCTTTACAGACTTAATAGGATCAATCTCTTCTGCGACCATAATGTCTTCAAAAGTCTTGTCATATTCAAGAGTCCAGCCATCTTCAGAGTATCCTATGTCGCCCCAGGAAGAGCCATTATCTGCCCATTCAGTAGCTGTTGTACCGTCTGGACCTGGAAATGCTGTTCCTTTATCTGCTGTATATAGAACACCTGTACCAATAAGAACATCGGATATAGTACCTGATGTATTATATGTTGTTGGCATATATTCTCCTAACTTAACTTATACTTTTAATATGTTTGCAAACATATCTATTCTTCCTCAGAGAACCAATCCTCTTCGGAAACAGTGTCTTCTACTTCATCGCTGGATTTATCGTCATTGTCTTCTGATAAATCAGTCTGACTGACTTCTTTGACTTCCCAATCTGATCCTTCTTCAATGAATTTAGGTATCCCTAGAGTACCGTTCCACTGACGACCAGTTGATTCTTTAAGTCTTTTCCAATCAGTCCCATTAACTTCAGTCCACTCATCTTTTGTAAATGTCAACCCAGTAATTTCATCACCGATTGTCCCTGCTGGGTACAAAGGGTTAACTTTTATTTTTACTTTAGCCATAATTTACTCCTGAGATTATATTAGAGGATTTTTTTGCAGATTAGTGTTATTCAGTATATCGATAAGTCATTGCAACACTGATTTGGAATTGTGCTACTTGTATATCTCTTTGTTCTACTCTTGTAGGGGCTACTTGTACTTCAAAATCGTAAATGAGAGCTTTAACTCCAGATCCAGTTGTGACTTCTATTTGTCCCTCAGTAAAGGCCTCTTTAAATATTATCTGTGCAATATTACTAGCAGTAGTAAAGTCTGGTTCTGATTTAGTACCATCACTGCCCCATCTTCCTGCATATACGATCATTGTCATATCAGCTATATTGACTGCTGATTGAGAAGCTGGATCTAATAAAGAATTTCCGTTATTTGTTATAACAATAAAAGGTAATGTAGGACTACTAGGTAATCTAGTAGATATTCTTGTTGACACCTCGTCTGTTATGCTTGTTTTACTTAAAAGCCACGCCCTTAATACAATTTCTGGATCAGGTGGCATATTTGCGTTATCATTTATTCCAAAACCCATTAGAAAGGAACCTCTCCACTACCGCTTACAAATTCTACTGCTTGTGTTTCACCAGCATTTTCTACACTTAATTCAAATGCATCTTGCGGTGGTCTTACTGGCTGATAAGACATATAATTCATCTTATTAGACATTTTCTTACCATTTACTACTAAATCATAATCAACTTGTGGAAAATAATGGGTTAATGCGGCCATAAGAGATTTACCTAACCAACCAAAGTTTCTTGCAGGACTAAAACTTTCTCTACCAGGATACCAACCACCATAAACAGTTTTCCACCAGTATGGAGCTTGATCCGCCTCACGAAGATTACCACCTGGTCCTGATCCAATACTAAGACGACCAGTTGCTACTGATCTTGAGTCGCTAAAGTAAATACCCCTAATTCTTATACTATCTCTTAAATTACCAGTGACAATAGGTGCCTCTCTATTACCATCAGCATTACCAGTTTTTACTCCACCAATCATGTTGTACTGTATATCCCTAAGTAAGTTAGGCATACTAAATTCTTCAATAGTCAAACCTTTTTTTTGCATATCCTTTAGAGCTTTTAAATATTCACGCTCTAATTTACCGCCCATTTGTTTATTAATTTTTGCTTTTACATCTTCAGTTAATACTTGTCCAAACACTTGCGTTTTTTGTTGAACTTTATTGTTATAGTAATTCTGCACTTTTTGTGTTGCAATTTTTCCATAAAACCTGTTTGCAATACGAGTTGCGACACCCATAGTTTGAGGTATAACAGTTTGTCCAATACGACCAGATATTCTACCTGCAACTCTTCTTTGTATACGCAAAGAAGCACCCTGTCCTCTAGGTGTTAAAGATTTTAAGTCAGCACCAAGTCTTGCATATTGTAGGCCTAAACTTCTAATAGGACGCAAGCCTTGATCAAGAACATTAAGGGATATAACATCACCAATACCTATGGAAGTTTGGTATAAAAGATCTGTGAAACGATTGCTAGCCATTAGCTACTCTTTCTTACTTGTAGCCTTTTTACAACTGCACTTCCGTGTCTATTTTTCATAATACTAATACCAATGATTTCGTAATATGTTGAACCAATAGCAATACGATTACCATTATTTACAGTGACGCTAGCTGGTATGTAAAGATCATATTCATCAACAAGAAGTTCTTTATTCTCTTGTGTTTCATCAGATCTTTGGGTGACTAATCTACCCTTAGTTGTAGTTGAAGTTGTCCAACTAGAACTATACAAACCCCTGTCATCTACTGAAGAGGTATCTACTGTTTGAACTGTTATATCTTCTTTAAGATTTTTTGTATATACTGACATATCATTACTTTAGTAAGCAATTCCAGAATCATAAGGATTTTAGTTTTCTAGTTTTTTTCTTAATTTTTCTAAAGTTTCTCTTTTTTTCTGTATGTCAGCTAATTTACCACTAGGGTTTTCTAAACAATTTTTACAAACTTTTTGTCTACCGTCTTTGTATTTTTGTGTCTTACCAAAACTTTTTATAGGTACTATATCACCACATTTAGCACATTGTTTTTCTGTTGGGTTCCAGCTTTGTTTTTTTACATACTGCTGTGCTTCTTTGACACCAAGCCAAATAGCAGGATCTTCTTTCATCCAACTTAAAAACTTTTCTAGGCCTATTGGTAGATCTTCATACAACTCTCTAACAGTAAGACCATATTTACCATCTCTAATTCTGTCAATAACAGTAATTGCTATTTGATGATCTATTGCAGATATAGGATCAAAGCCTGCTTGTTCTCTTAATTGTCTAACTCTTTCGTGTGAACACTCCCACTCTCTAGCCCAATCACTTAAAGGTTTGTGTGGATCAGCTTTAAATAATTCATAAGCCTTTTCAACATTAGGTACTTTTCTACTTGGCATCTTTCCTCTTTCTAGTTAGTCCTCTTTCTTTTCTAATTTTCCTACGCTCTCTTTCTGATAGTCCACCCCATATACCAAACTTTTCATTATTCACTATGGAATATTCTAAACAGTGTTCTTGGGCAACACAGGAATTACATAATTCTTTTGCTTTTCTTGTGCTTGCACCTCTGTCTGGAAAAAATAGATCAGGATCTTCGCCTATGCAGTTGGCATCAACCTGCCACCATAACTCTTGTAGTCTTAGTAGATTACTTAGAGCTTCCTGTTTATAGTCCACTGTTCACCCTTAATGATTTCATCAAATTGTTTGTTTACTTCTATCATTTGATTCACATTTTTTCTTGTGTACTCATTAAGGTGTGCGTGTAGCAAACCGTGGTAATTTAAAAATCCAATTAGCCAAGTGTATGTTGCTAGATCTAGCATTAAACAAACACCTGTTTTTTATAAGGTGCTAATAATAACTTATCACTTTCTCTAAGTAATGGTCCATCGAAATATGCTAAAGGATCAGCATACTTTACATCTAAATCGCCGATGCGTTCTTCAATAACTGTGTTCATATTTGCCCCATTGGTCGAGTCCGCCAAATGAGTGTTCACAGCACCACTATCAGCGTTTGAACTTAAATTCAAACTCGACAATATTATTCTTGCACATATTCTTGCGCTTGTAAACTTTATATCGTCAGGAATTGTTGAATAGCCTGCATTGTAAGATACTGATATATTCTTAGGTTTCGCACCTGACCAACGACCTAATACTCTTTCTACTCTACCGTTAGAGTGAAATACAAAATCATTTTCATTACCTTCAGTAAGAGCATTACCATCTTCAGTGATAGAGCTGACAGAGTTTACAGGAATATGTTTTAAATTAATTTCTCTGTTATTGTCACCAAATAGTGTTTCAGTTTGATTTGCTGCCTCGACATCATATCCTAAATATGTTTTAATTATTTGATCAGCAAAGGGAATGATCGAATTGGTCACAGTTGTTTCAACTGTTGAACTTAGATCTACACCTAATATAGTTTCGACATCAGTGTAAGCGCAAAGAGCCATTTAGGATCTCCTTACTTATTTTCAGATGGTTTAACTGCTTTTGTTTCTACTTTTTTCTTTGGAGCTTCTTTTTTCTTAGCAGGAGCTTTTTTACCCCAACCTTTTTCTTTTAACCAGCTTTCTGGATATGTTTTTCCAGCTCCACCAATTTTAGAAGCATTTGATTTAGGAAGTTCAGCTTTAGGTCCTTCAAACAAAGTACCATCGCCTAATTCCCAAAGATCTTTTTCCAATTTAACGAATTTTTCACTCATAATTATTTAATCCTAACTTATTTTTATCTCTTTTTAGGTCTTTTACCCATAGGCTTTTTTTTCTTTGGCTTATTATGATAAGGCATAATATTCCTTTCTGTCGTGGTAGGTGGCTAAGTATGCCCTTACTTTATATCGCTTTGAAACCTACCGATTGTATACAATCTAAAAAAATATAGGGGCTATTGCTAACCCCTATATTTAAAGTTAAATGCTATTAAGCACTTGTGATCTTGTGGAAAGCCTCTTGTCTGTAAACAGGGAATCCAACGCGCATTGTAGCTCTGATCACCATGATGTTCTTTGTAAAGTTTTCACCGTGGGAATCGCTAACTGCGACATCAATACCTTGCCTCATTACGACATGAGCTGCTTCACCGCCACCGAACTTACCAACTAGGATAGTTCCTTCAGAGATTGCAGTTGTTGGAACAACTTTTAATCCCCAAAGTTGGTTAGCTACTGCACCAGCGTATCCGCCTGCGGATGTGAACACTGGAGCTTTTGCTGCATAACCAGCAGATGATGTGCCAGCAAAATCTTCGTCTAATTGAAGAACGATTTGTGACCAATCATTTGGGTGGATTACGATAGCATCTGGCTCTGTGAAAGCATTTACTCTAATATCTGTAATTGCTCCATAGATTGCGCCGATTCTACCAAGTCCGCCTGCATAAGATCCATAAGCAGTAGATCCAACATTGGATTTTCCTGCGTCTAATAGACCTTCTAGGTTAGGTGATGTACCATCACCAGCAATAAGCTGACCGTCTAGTCTTAATCTCATCATGGTTTGTAGTCTAGAGTTCAAATATGATTCTAAACCGCTAACATCTTGCATCAACTCATCTGTGACTGGAATGTTAACACCAAGTTTTGAGATTGTGGCTGTTCTCTCGGTGAATGCTAATGCTGCTTCTCCAACTGCTGCTGCTTCTGCGGCTTCAGCTGCGTTATTTGTGAAAGTAGTTTCTTCCAAATATACGAAAGCATTTTGATCTGTTTGAATTTGATCAAACAAGTTAATTACTGCATTAGGATCACGAAGAGCTGTTTCTAAAATACCAGGTTGTCTTAATGACTCTGGTGGGTATCCTGTTGTAGTTAAGTTTGTTTTTAACTCAAAAGGAACTGTGGATTGAATATTCTTCGCACCATTTTCGACATAGCCTTTGTAAGCTGCTGATTTCATAACCTCAGCACCGAAAGATCCGACTTTTGGCTCTTCTGATGGGTTAGGAACAGATGCTACTGCACTATCAGAAAGATCTAATTTAGATTTAGCTTCAGCTACTTTTAAATCATCTCTTAAAGATGCAAGTTCTTCATTTCTGTCAATGATTGCTTGCTTTTGCTCAGGGGTAGCACCACCTTCTTGACCTTTAACTTCGTCAAAAAGATTTTTTAATTCACCAGACTTTTGCGCTATATCATCACGAGTTTTTACAACTTCGCTCATAATATTTACTCCTCAATAATCTCGTTATCTTGTACTTCTACATCGACTAATATTGAGTCTGTCAAGATTTCTTGTGATTCAAGCCATAGCTTGTCTAACTCGTCATCTCGGACTTCTTCTGTTGGTAATTCAGCTTCGTCAATAGGATCTTCCTCTGTTCTTTCGTCCCCTGTGTCTACTTCTGGTTCAGGATCTGCCACAACGGTTTCTACTTCAGCTTGCGCCTCAACAGTTTCCTCTGCTTTAGGTTCTTCCTCAGTTGTATCTACTGGTTCTGTTTGAACTTCGGTTTCCTCGACTTCTACTTCATTTACAACTTCTGCTGTTTCTGACAAATCGCCCTCACTTCCAAATTCATCTACGAATTTATCTATTTCCGCAAAAGCGTCTGAAACGCTTTCTTGGACTGCTCTGAGAGCTTCTGTCGCTGAAACTCCCAACTTCCTACCATTCTTTTGCCTGAGTTCGCCTATAGATTGAACTCTGGCCACTAGGCTATTCAATGCAGCAAGCACATCTTTTACCTCATCAGAAAATCGCTTACCTTGCACGCTGGCACGATCCTCTAAAACCTCTTCGCCTTTTACTACTGACATTTTTTTTGCTATTTCATTTAACAGATCTAGCGAGTCTTGATCTGTTGGTACTTCTTTGAGTATGTCTTTCATATTCAAAGCTATGTCATTTAAAACTTCCATAGCTTTTTTGGTTTTACCCATTACTTTGTCATAGTCTTCGTGTGTAGCACACGGCATATAAAAAATTTGTCCATCTGCGTCATGAGTATGTGATCCACTGCAACCTAATTGTTTAGCACGATCTTCAGCTTCTTCTGCTGACATATACATATCGCCAGTAGGTTTTGCTTTTTCTTCTTTCATACCCTCTTTAGCACATTTACCTGTCTTGTCGTAATCACACTCACCATATCCTTTTTCTTCCTCTTCAGGATCTTCTTTCTGGATACTGTCGTGTGATAAAACACCTTTTTGATCTGTATCATCTTTTTGACTTTTTATAGCCATAGTAAATGTTTCTTGATTAGCACCGACTAATACTGGGCTTACTTCATAAACGCTTAGATCTTTTAAGTATCTAACATCTTGTTCTTCGTCATTTGCACTTTTAGCAAACTTACCATATTCACTGTCATTTACTCTAAAACCAAATGACCATTGTTGTAGATTACCCATATTCTTGACGAGCTTGTAGGCCTCTGCACCAGACTCGGTGTCCATAAAAAATTCACCATCAAAAATTGCTTTCTCTTCGTCTTTTACAATTTTACCTTTACCGATTGGTTTATCCCATTGGTGCGCCCAGACCATTGGTACTGTTTCTGATTCTTTATCAAAACCTGATTTGATAGCTTGCGGTAATACAACATCGCCATCTGTATCAATGTCGTTGAACAGTGAGAATACTGCTGCAACCTTTCCTTTTTCCTCGTCACCTTCTTTAAACTCTACTTGTATTTTTTTATACTCGTCTGACATAGCATTTAACTCCAATTCAAAAATATATTTTCTATCGCTATTATGCAATATTAACTAAAAATTTTTTACTTTTGTGTATTTACGATAGCCAACAGTAAATACTCAAATGTTGCATACTAGTGGTATAATTGCGTATGGACGATATATTAGTGATTGCGACACTTCATATCTCCTCTGGAAGTTTCCAGATGACTGTAAAGTCTGACAAGACTGCGACTGCGGAAATTTTCGGTGAATTAATCACATTAAAAATGATTAATAATAAAATAGAAATATCAGACAAGTTCAGCGCTAGTCAATTTAAAGGCGGTGCTGAAGAAAGAGATGAATTAATCAAATGGCTGAAACAAACAATGAAAGAAGCGCTAGCATAGATAGTTCAAATGACAACTTTGCTCTTTTTATGGACGCTATATCAGTATCAGATCGATCCAACAGAAATAAAATTATAACTGATTGGTTGGCTGTTTTATCTGCATCTGATCAAGATAGATTAGTTAACAAACTAAAAAATCGTGGTATTGAATATCAACCAAAAGAAAATTCTAGATTTTTTGAAAATTCTTAATTTCTGAAGTCTTTAATTTTTCTTAATTTAGATATTGGTTGAGTGACTGACCTGTCAGTTTTCTTATGTGATCCATCTTCCATAATAGCCCACACAACCATAGTGGCTTCGTTATCAGTGTTATTTACTGAACTAACTATTCCGTGAACAGTTGATGGCGGATCAGGATCTTTATTTATTGACCAAGAAACAGCATCTCCCACTTTTACTGAATCTGCTTTTTCAGATCTAGCTGAGTTCATTTCTACTTCTGATAAGGCCTCGGCCTCTTCAGTAGATACATTTATTTCCTCAATAACATCAAAAGCATTTTTCTTAGAACTTAGTGGATGACTGCTAGGTAGTAAATCGGTATCGTATGGTTTTCTTTTAAACTTACCTGTTCTTAAAGCTCTTAATAGGCCATTCACTCTGGCCATTGCCCACTGGGCTGGACCGGCAACATTACCTCTTACTGATCCAGGGTTATTTTGATACGCTGCTAAACCTCTGTTATAACAAGCAGTTAACATTCTTAAAGTTGCTCTATGTTTAGGATTTTTAGCGTTATGATCGTCTACTTTTTTCTGCAATGCTTTTCTTGTTGCTGCACTAAGAGCTTTAGCTTCTATTTCATCTAGTAAAGCCTCTTGTATCTTTCTTCTTTCACGAATAACTTTTTTGTATTCGTTAACTGTTTTTTTCATAGCACTAACACCAGTTTTTGTAGTACCGCCCCATTTCATTACAGCAATGTATCCATTTAGTTTTGTATTACCAGAGTGTCTGGCCATAAAACTTTCACGCCTTTTAACCCAGTTCAATACTGATTCTGATCTATCGCCAGATCTGTATTTTGTCCACCTGTTAAAAGCATCATTACCAGTAAAAGAGGTTGGTGGATTACCACCTGTACCAGCTCTACGCCAGATTTCAGGCCAGTTCTCTTTAAGATCTTTTACATAGTTATAATCTGGAAATTGTTTAAATTTGCTATTACTAATCGATATAGTTTGGTTATCGCCAGAACTTGGAAAGTTTGTTTTCTTTGGTGCTTTACCTTCTTTTTTCATACGACCTAAAGCGTTTCTTGCTTGATCTTCATTTTCATAACATTTAATTACTTCGTTAGTATCGTGATCTAATATACACCAAGCACCATTAGGCATTTCAGCAACATACTTTTCCTCATTTAATTCAGTAGGTTTTGGTTTTAAAATTTGTGATCTAATTGACTCAACATCAACAGAAATAGTTGTCATAACTTTTTCTTTAAGTTCTTGCATATCATTTCTTAGTTTCGCTACTTCTTCCTCTGTTGTAATTTCTGGTTGTTCTGTTTCCTCAACAGGTTTAGCGTCTATTGATCTTTCAACCATATTCATAGGTCTTAAATATATATCGTGTGTTTCATCTGAATTAAGGCCTGCTTGTTTTCTGGCCTCTCCGATTGTGATCCAACCACCCTGAACAGCAGTATTCATTCTTTTATAAATATCATCTTTGTCTTGTGACAAAGCCCTTACATCTTCTAAATTGTAATTTACATACATACCTTCAGCGTCATAATCTTTTCTAAGAAGTTGATGTGTTAACTCTGACGCAACTGATTTCCATAAAGGTACTAATTTTTGTTCTGTAAAAAATTCTCTAAGTTCTCTAGTGTTGTTATAAGTAGCTGCGTCCAAACCAGCACCTAAACCTGCAAGAATAGCTGGGACACCAAGAACTGCTGATACTCTTTCTTCTGGTAATTTTCTTAACTCTGTTAAATTCATTTGATCAGGTGAGAAAGATACGACTTCTACATTCATAGATCCAGATAAGACCATAGGTGCGCCACGATTTTTTCCGCCAAACTTTTGTTTGTACATAGCGGATATTGCTTCGGCCTCTTCTTTTGAGGGTCCGCCCATTGAGTCATCTTTTGGTGAGAGGATGACACCTGGTACAGCCATGTTATGTAAGAGTGCTGCTGCATACTGTCCTGCGGCCTCGTCACCTAAAATTTCTCTTAATACAGATTTTAGAGGAGCGAAGCCTCGCCTATGGTTATTTGGATCAATTCCGTTTCGGATATGCACTATATCATTGGTCGGAACGACTATACTATTACCCCCAAGTCCACCGTGGGGTGCATACTTGAAGTGAGTTATTAAAGTATCTTCATTACCTTTTGGTTCAACTAAGTTAGGCATCAAAGGAACTAGCTGTACCACATTTCCATCTGAGTTTCGGTTTTTATATAAAAAAGCATCCCCATAAGCAGATAAAGCAACAACTATGTAATGTGCTAAAAGGTTTCCTGAAGTAAAAGGATTTGGCCTATCAAGTAGTTTTGATAAAGGGTGTTGTTTGACTACTTCTTGATCTCCATCATCTTGATCAGTTAAAACTCTTATTCTTGGTTCTGCAAAAGAAGTTGCTAAAACATTTAAACAAGCGACTACTGCTGAGTTATTAGATCCATCACCAATATCATCTAATTGTGAAACAGGCCAATAACCTGAGTCTGTATTATATCCGTAAACCGCTCTGTCTAAACTTGTTTGTTGATTGTATCTACTGTATTTTTGTTCTTGTCTTTTCGTAGGTGCGTTTAAATAATCTACTACTCTTCTGTACCTCGATTTATTCTCAGCCATTTAGTAAGCACTCCATTCTCGTCTTATTTGTGCGCTTATAATTCCATATCCTATTGCGTCTACAATGTCATCATGATGACCTACTGGAAATGTCATTAATTCTCTTTCCACTTCCACTAACCAAGTAGCGCCCTGTCTGAAATAAACATCTCCAGCTTCCATACGAGCAGCTAGAGGTAAAGCTCTTGAAACTTTATCTTTATCTGCACGCAACTCTTTAACGGCTAGTCCATCTCGTTTCGCAAACTGAATAAGCGAAAGCTGGAAACCTGCTCGTTCCATACCAACCCATTGTAAATCATATTCTGCCATTTTTTGTCTTATTCGAGGTATTATGTCAGGAGCTTCCATACGCTTTCGATCAACATCTAAGACTAAAATTTTACCTTTTGGTGTTATTGCAAAGCTAGCTATTACTGTATAATCAGCACCTTTTTCGACAGAAGTAGCTAAGTCAACTGTGCAAAATCTAGTACATTCGTATAGATCTATGTTTTCACCACTAGCAAAAAACATACCATTTTTTTCTTTAAAGTACCTTAACCACTCTGGTTGTAGTATTCCCTGTCCTGCTTCTACAAATTCAGCTAAATATTCTTGTGCAAAAACTATTGATCCTACTTCGTCTTTGGCCTTTTCAACCTCTTCTCTTTCAATAAAAGGATTGTCCCAAGTAGCAAATTGGAATCTTTCCCAATCAGGTTTATCTTGTGCAAACTCCCATAATTCATAAAACCAATTATTCATACCCATAGGTGTACTAATAAATAAAGCTGATCCTCTTCTTTCAGTTAAAGTAGGCCTTAATACTTGGTGCCATACATCTGGTTTTACGAAAGCAGCCTCGTCCATTACTAAGAAATCCAAACCCTCACCTCGAAGTCTATGTGGTGTATCTGCTGATCTTACTGCTATTGATCCACCGCCAGGAAACTTAACTTCCATATTAACTAATGATATTTCTGGCTCTATTGCTTCTGGAAAAGATCTTGCTGCCTCTAAAATATCACGCCAACCAACACGAGCAATAGTATAAGTTGGTGCAACCCACCAAGCTCTTTTACCAGCTAAAGCAATTTGTAAGCATAATTGAACACCAAGTCTTGATTTTCCAAATCGCCTACCAGCACATAAAATTTTCCAACGAGCATCGCTTTCTGTGACTTTTAGTTGAGCCTCGTGTAGTGGTGGTAGTTTAGCAATGGCTTTTCTACCATCTTTCATCTTTACTTGTGTTTCCATCAAGTAAAGTATAGCGATTTATTTGATCAGAACTAGTATGTAGGCGAAGTCGTCTAATAGTTTCTTATTAGCTATTGCTTCTATTTGATCTTCTCTTGTGTATTTCTTTTTAGTATGTGTTGCAATAAACTCATTAACGCCAAATTCTGTGCTGTCGTAAATCAAAGAAAATGTATTTTCTAATTTCATAGTTTCAAACTCTGGTGATATAACAATCAGCTTTGATCCTGTTTTCATATATTGATTAAAGTTTAAAATATTAGCTTTTAAATAATTTTCTGGATCAACCTCTAAAGAACTATCGTCAACAACATCAAGCATATTTAAAATTACTACATCGGCTTGGGTTATTTCGTCAGGCCACATTTCATTAACAAAATCAAATTTAGAAACTTTTTTAGTTAGTAAGTTTGGGTTTAGATCATAACTCGCAACTTTATAACCCATAGCTAAACCTATGTCGTATGTCACTTGGTACTTATCTGATATATCAATAATTTTTGTATTGTCTGGATCGTCACCAAAAAAGTAAAGCAAATTTGCAATCATTTGAGGTGGTGTCTTTTTAGTGCTGTCATATCCAAACAATTCATTGTTTATTCCAAATGACCAGTTGTTTGTAGGTTTAAAGTTTATATTAAGCGTATCAAGATCAACATTTGTATTTGTTGATTCTAATTTTTCTACAATCTTTTGTTTTTTTACAAGTGTTCTCAAAGCCTTAACACTCATTTTTTTATCGTAAGCTGTTTTTAAATATTTGTCTTGATCTTGCTCTTGTAAGGACGCTACTTCTTGATGATGAGAAAAAGTAAGTTCTTTTACTCTACGCTCTGAAGGTATTTTATTAGCCACATAAGAGGCGGTTGCAAATGTTGAATAAGGAATGTCCATATCCAAAGCCTGTGCTGCTAATTCACCATATTTTCTTTCGCCAAAATTCCACCAGTCACCAATCCACCACATTATATTTTGAGTGGCCTGAATTAAATTTTTTCCTATTTCTATCCACTGATCATAAGTTGTATCGTCAGCAAATACATAGTAATTAGAATCTCTGTGTGTAGTTATCTCTCCCATACGATTATTTTACTACCTTTCTGTTATATGCAATTAAATAAAAAAAATCTGATAGCCCCTAGACAAACAAAGCAAACTAGGGGATACCAGAAATATCAAACAACTATGTGTTTCTTAAAGCTGTCTTTTATGTTTCCAATATTTACATTAGATCTAACCTCTGCGACAGGTACACCTAACTTGAAAGCAATAAATGTAGGTACAGACTGAATTTGATAATGATTTGCTATCGTTGGATTTTTATCAATATCTACTGCAACAAACTCACAATCTTGATCAGCCCAGTCGTTAGAAAGATCTTCTACTGCTGGGGTGATTTGTTTGCATGGCTGACACCAATCTGCTTCAAACTTTACAACGGTGGTTGTGTCCCTAAGAACTGCATTTGTAAAATCTTCACCGTTAACTTTTCGAATCATAGTTTTTTAATAATAACATAATTCAGAAATAATTAAGTAAAATTTAAATATGAAAATTAAAACAGTACAAAAAAAATTATGCACCAACTCTCAATCGTAAAGCGAGAAGACAGCTAGCAAAAAAGATTAGAAAAGATTTAAAGATTGAACAATCTAGATCTAAAAAAGGCAAGGCTGAACCTCTCGATTCAGCCGATGATGGGAGGAAGTCGGTTTAGTAGCCGACCTATTCACTATACAACATCGGACTTTGATTTCAGGTAAATAAAAAGCAGGTGTCTTGGCACCTGCTCTTTATATCAGTATTTCCAGAAAGGCTAGTTTATGGAAAACCTTACTATGACACTAAGCCATAGACGATTACTTAATATATATTACTTCTCTTCAAATTTTTTGCAAATTCCTAGATACAAATTTACTAGATCATCTGCGTCTTGAACTAAATTAATTCCTTTGATCCTCATATAGTTGAATTGCTTTAACACAACTTCTTTTAGATCAGATTCGCTAATAAGTTCGTCTATTGCGTCTTCTCTTTTTGTACCTGGCGGAAAATCTGGTATCTCTGCCATTATGCTGTCCCTTCTGCTTTTATACCAGTATAGGCTTCATTACTATCTGATAAAGCTGGTCTTATACTACAAGTAGGGAAATCATCTTTACGATAAACAAAATGTTCTAACATTTGTATTTTAAAATTCTTAAAAGCGTCCTCATCATCTTTACCTTCAACTGTAAAAACAATTTCATAGTCTAAAACTGGTTCACTCATTAGTTCCCTCAATACTTTTATATTTCTTGTGTATATCACTATGATACTCTATATTGCTTTGCATTAAGAGATCATTTTGACTTGTTTGTTTAAAATCAAATATTTTTTGTACTTCTTTTAAAGCATCTGATTCATTATCAGCTTCTATAATGTAATCTTCAGTTAATTCAAAACTAACCATTATTTTCATTTTTACTGACACCTCCCAATATCTATTCTACTCTATTCTATTCTTATCTACTCTATTCTACTCTATTCTAGGGCGTGACTGTCACAAATGTCACATGTGACATAAAAACTTTGATTTCCTTATTTTTATTGACTTTTTTAAAAGTCGCAGTCGGAAACAGTTAACAAAAATTTAATACTGAAATATTTGGTTTTCCGAACAAATGTTCTACTATGGTCAGCTATGGATTATTTAATAGGATTTATATTTGGATATTTTGTTAAGGAAACTTTTGCATTTCTTAAAAGATTAAGCGAATGGGACTGGCAAAATCGTTTGGTTTATGACCAAGATATATTTATGCCTCTTACTGAGGATGATCTACCCTAAAACCTCTTGATCAAACACAAGTGTGTCTTGTATCAAAGATCTAATTACTAATCGACCTGTTAATTCTGCAAAATGTGGTACAACTGCATTTCCGAGAGCTTTAAGTCTATCAATATCGTTTTCTTGTCTTTCTGCAACTCTTAGTATGTTATTTTCCCATTGACTATCTACACCCCAAGAATTTGTCATTCCAAGTTCAGCCAACCATCTGGGTAGCCCATAAGTCTGTTCACCCAAGCTGGGTTCAGTCGCATACCAATCAATTCTGGATTCCGTTCCCCAACATCCATCTCCAGCGTAGAGCCGTGTGATCCACTCGCCACTGAGGGGGCTTTCTTGTTCACTGGCTTGCTGGCCTGACTGGCTCTGGGTGTCGAAAATGTCTCCTTTTCCACCCACTCTATCACTTCTATTGTCGTCAGTTCTTTCTCGAACTTTATTTCGTTCAAGTGTGGTTTGATCTTGCTCCAGTCCTCCAGACTCGGATAACTGAATCCGCTCTGATCGTAGCGGTACCAATGATCCACTGTCGTTTTCTTTATCTTGGTCAGCTTTGCTAACTTGGTCGCCCCTATCTGACTTCTTATGTAGTCCACCCAGTCCTTCTGTGGTGGTAGAAGTGGTCGATTGATCATCTCGTGATCCTGATAATAAACCATTAGGCTCGGATCTTTCTCTATCATATCCATCCAGACTTGATCGCTCAATGTTCTCTGTATTCTGTGACCTGACGATCTCCTGGTTTTCCCCTGCATTAGTTTCGTAGCGTGTTTCAAGCTGTCGTCTTTCTGATCCATTGTCGTTGGTGTTAACCAAATCTTTGGGTTCTCTCGTAAGTTCCCAGTACCTTTTCTTTTGCTTTTCCTCTCTGGATCTCCACGATACAACGCTCTCTCCAAAGCGTCCCCTGATCTCGGTTCTAAGTGATCCAAAGTGTTCGGTGTCTCCCACGATTCCAACTCCCACCCATCTTTGTCTTTTGTGTCTTGCTCCAACGAATTTTGCTGATACAAGTTGCCATTCAAATCGATAGTACCGCATTTTGGCCACACCTTTGAGGACACGGTTAATGGCTTCTCCGTCACTTGCTCTGAGGATGTTTGGTACATTTTCCAAGAGGAAGATTGGTGGTCGTAGCTCATCAATAAATCTTTCGACTTCATCCCATAACCATCTTTCATCTTTAACTCCTTTCTGGTTTCCTGCAACACTTACAGGCTGACACGGAAATCCAGCACTTAATATATCTATTTTAGGTAGATATTTTGTATTTATCTCTTCTACGCTTTTATTTAAAACTAAACTGTTAGGAAAATTTTGTTGTAAGATCTTTGTACAAAATTCATCATTGTCTATCTGCCAAGCTACATCTGATACCAGGCCTGATCTAATAAGGCCTAATTCTATACCGCCGATACCAGCAAACATACTTCCTAACTTCATTTACGACCTCTCCAATCCATTAATTTTATTCCAAATATTTTTTCATATTTCATCCATTGTTTTTTATTTAGAGTGATAAAAATATCATTAATTCTAAATTGGTAAAGATAGTAGCTTTTAGTTGTAGTTTTCAATTCTTTCCTTTGCTATCCTAGAATATTTTTCTTGTATTTCTATTCCTATAAAATTTCTATTAGTGTTTAGACAAGCAACGCCAGTAGATCCTGATCCCATTGTAAAATCTAGCACTGTTTGATCTTCAAGCGTATAAGTTTCTATTAAATATTCTAATAAAGCAACTGGTTTTTGTGTTGGGTGATATGATTTCTGATTTTTCTTTTGGTTATCTCTTGGGAAGTAAAGCATGTTGTGTTTTGTTCTGTGTGTGTAAGTCACATACTTTCTACGGCCATTTTCTAAATTCTTTTTAGCAGTGGAAAAACTTTCGCCACCAGAAATTGTGCGGACTCTAGTTATAGGCTTTGCTAGTTTTTCCCCCTGCCAATCATAATCAGGTTGTTCTTTATAAAATATAGATATGTTTTCGTTTTTTCTCATAGGTTGTTTTTTACTAAAGGCCTGACCAGTTCCTTTATCTTTTTCCCAGATCCAGTCATATCTATATTCCTCTATGTTAGATAATCTTAAAAAACTACTAAAAGGTTCTAGGCCGAATAAAGCTATTGCTGTTCTGTCTTTTCTAATTCTTTTTATTTCACTCCACATTTCCTCTACTGGTACTTGTTTGTCCCAGTCGTATTGGGTAGTTCCATAAGGAAGATCAGTTAGTATAAAATCAATAGAGTTGTCGTCAATTAATTTCATAATCTCTAAACAGTTTCCGTTATACAGCTTCAATTCGTTCCTTTGCAATATTGTAATAATCCTCTACCAGCTCTATTCCTATAAATGCTCTATTTAGTTTCTTACAAACAACTCCAGTAGTTCCTACACCTAAGAAAGGATCAAGTATTAACTGATTTTCACTTGTAAAGTTTTCTATAAAGTAATGTGCAAGTTGTTCAGGCATAACAGCATTAAAGTCTCCATAGCTTTTTGTTCCTTTTGGTATATCAACAAAGTTTGTTATGAAGTGTGTGTTTGCTTTTACTTTTTTCTTAGAGAAACATAAAATATATTCGACTGAATTAGTCACATAGTATTGTGCTGAACTAGGTGTAGCATTTTTCTTATACCAAATAAAATTTTGTTCTAATAGATCTGCATAATGACCTATTAATTTAAATACTTGTTTTTTGTTTCTAGCATTTGCTTGTATGTTCCAGAAAACATAGTGATCTGTAATTCTTAATAGCTCGTCTATGATTTGTGTACACCAATCAAAATAGTCAGGCCTTTTGTCTTTAAATTGATCGTATTTAGATTTTGCTTTAGAGTCTAATTCTTTGTTAAGGCCTATATTGTAAGGTGGACTTGTAAATGTATGATCTACTGTGTTGTCACCGAGTTCTTTTATAATTTCTAAACAGTCACCGTTATATATCATCAACCTGTTCCCAAGTTCTGGTGCGATCACCAAAATGAGAAAATTGACTATCTTTGTAATATTGCACCTGTTTTAAATTCAATCTTTCTATTATTGCTTCAGGCCTAAAGTCAAAGCATTGAATAAATTTCTCTATACTAGCAGGCCTCTTTTTTTCTGTTCCATTAAAAGCTACACTTAGTTCTATTGGGTGTTCCATACCTATTCCATAGGACAACCTAACTAAGGCCTCTTCGCACATACCATGTTCTACTAAATTCACAGCTAAGTGTCTAGCAGCATAAGCGCCAGATCTGTCAACTTTACTTGGATCTTTACCAGAGAAAGCACCACCACCAACAGGTATTGTAGGTCCGTAGCTATCTACTACTATTTTCCTACCAGTCACTCCTGTGTCTGCTGCTGGTCCACCTTTTGTAAAAGATCCAGATGGATTTACATGAAGTGTAAAATCTGGACCTATTATATTTTCAACTAAGCTAACTAACTTACTTTCGTATTCATTTTTTTCTAATTCTGTTTGTACTGAGATAACTACTGTATATCCGCCATTTTCAGTCACTTGTACTTTTGCGTCTAATCCATAATAATGATTATATTTTTGTAGCTCCCATAGATCCATTTGTATTTCTCTAGCTAAATCAAATTCGTGTGGTAAAAGACTCGCTGTTTTATTTGTTGCAAATCCAATCATAATACCCTGATCTCCTGCACCCTTTTTATCTACAACTGCATCTCTAATTTCTATACTTTGTGGTGATATATTTTCACTAAGAGTATATTTACTAAGATCAAATTCTTTATGACTGTTTCTTATGTTTTTTTCTAAAACATCTTTGACTAGATAAGGTATTGTTTCTTTTATTGCGATATAGGTGTTTTCTGTCATTTCGCCACCCAACACAACTAATCCACCACTTTCATTACCAGTAATTAATGTTTCTATTGCTACTTTACAATCTGGATTTTCTACTAAAGCTCTGTCTAATATTCTGTCAGATATTTGATCAGCTATCTTATCTGGGTGTCCAGGGGACACAAATTCTGCTGTTTTCATTTACTTAACCTTTCCATAATGATTTGTTTTGGTAAAAAGTTCCAACAGTAGTAGGAACTAGAAAAAGTAGGGCTACCCATACTCTTACCATCTTTAAAATATTGTATACGCTTATCAAACATAAGTAGTTCTAAATCACGATTTTCAAATAAATACTTAGGTGCGGAGTCATTTAGCCAAGTATTAGACATAAGCAGTGCAAAAGGTTTATTAAAAAATAAAGCTCTTTCAAATATTTGTCTTTTATTGGTAAATGGTGGATTACTTACAATAATGTCCCAATGTTCGTCAGGTTCATAGATATAGAAGTCTTGTCCATCAAAAATGTGTGAATTTATAACTTTATTGCGTTCCTGGATCTTTTTTACAAAAAAACTGTGTTCTTGATCAAAAGGACACCAAACTACTGCATTTTCAGGAATATATTTTAAAATTGGTTGAACTGCGTATTCTGGGGTATAACACTCGTCATTTTTACCTTTTGAGTATAAAACTTTATTACTTTCTAACCCCCAGCGATCAGTTGACTTCATTTCCCCAGCTATCCCATCCTTCGGCTGTTTCTCTTGCGAATAATTCTATTCTAGGAAGATCTCCACAAAGTTCAATGATATCGTTCCTAATTCTGTCAGGTTTCTTACTGTGTCTTGATCGTGGTTCAATTACTAATTCTTTTACAGCTTTAGAAACTCTGCTTGGTTTTCCTTTTGTAGCTAATAAACATAATTCTGGATTACCTCTTGTCCAATAACCTAAACCAGTAAAGAATCCTTCTGACTTAATATTTTTCTTTATCCAGTTAAAAGCTACTGTTTTATAAGTAAATCCCCAACTGTCAATTACTTCAAAGGCCTGTGGTAATGAGTGGTTAACTACCCAAAGAAATAAAACACAATTAGTATCTGCAATATCGTTTACTGGTAATGATTTTATCCAGTTAAGATCTTGTGTTTCGTAATGTTGGTTAGGATTTCGTCCCTCGCCTTTTTTACTAAAGTTCTTAAAACTCCAGGGTGGATCTGCATAAATTATGTTGTATTTATTATTTGGGAACTCCATAAATAAATTATAGAAATATTACAACTTAAAATCAAGTTATGCTAAATTATATATATAACGAGAAAGTCAATCTGTACTTCTGTACAAGACTGATCCTTTTTTGTTCGATACTGATCAGAGGCCTCACGCAAGTGAGGTCTTTGTGATTCTAGCTCGAATAACGGATTTCAAAGACGATTGGCTTATCACTGTCGTCTTTTTCTTTATGTTCTCGTCTTGACCAATCTTTAGGGTTAGATCTCTCTAAAAACCATGCACTAGCCTGCCAAACACCATTACTAGCTGCGTCTGTAATCACTGCTAAATGCGAAATTTCGCCATCAACTTTTGCTTTTTTTATAGACTCCCAAAACTCCCATAAATTTAAATCATCAGCGTTTTTTATGAGATCTGGATCACCACCGCAGGCCTCATCTATCTTTTGCGCCTCTTGTTGCCACCTATAAAAGGTAGTTTCAGAGATCCCTGCAAATGTAGCTGCTTTAGAATTAGCAAGTCCTAATTTAAGTGCTTTGTCTAATTTCCCAATAGTATCAGTATTTAATTTACTAGGCCTACCAGTTGGTTTTCCTAATACTTCAACTTTTTCCTCTATTTCATCAATTTCGGCTGAATTTTCAACGATTTCGACTTCTTGAACCTTATCGTCGACTGTAAATTCTGTATCCGCCAGCTTTATATCGTCTATACCTAGATCATCTAGCGCTATTGGATCTGGATCCGCTACTGTGTTCTC
>MDSW01160948.1_pt1 | contig 29130 bp, 25 predicted proteins | sample 811171 | NCBI WGS metagenome assembly MDSW01 (sample SAMN05326641, study PRJNA326480) | marine metagenome | isolation source: seawater | place: Atlantic Ocean: North West | collected 2012 | reverse complement strand
CACATAAAAAAATAGTAAGGGATTTGGCAAATACACCATACAAAAAATGTTCAAAGTGCTGTCTATTCATAAAGTATGATGGGATTTACTGTCCTTGTTGTGGTGTAAAGTTGAGTAATCGTGCAAAGAATACTATTGCAAGACGTAGGCGTTTAGAATTATGAGGTGTAGGACTTGTTCTAAAATTCAACGTTCTAGGAAAAAACGACATTGTTGGACTTCTCGTATGGAATGTGCATTGTGCCATTACGGCATGGCTGGTGTTTCAGGAAAATCTTATATCAAATCAGCAAGGTTTGATTAATATGACGAAGCGTTGGCATATTTGTACAAAATGTAAACCAAAAGACCCTACTTCTTCTTAGTCTTTTTTTTGTAAGACTTTGGAATATCTCTTTTGTAGGATTTTCTACAATGTCCTTTAACAGTGGTCATTTCTTTTTTGGTTTTGCCTTAAAGTGGCTACCAACTTTTACGTGACCTTTGTTGTGTGGTTTGTGTCCTTTCTTAAATGGCATAATTATGTACAAAAACAAATACTATAAAAAGACTACCATGCCTCTTTGACTGATTCAAGACTGGCTTTCAAATAATGGTCAACTGTCATGGAAGGTTTTGAATGTCTGAGGTGTTTTGAAATGACTGGTATTGTAGAAGCTTTTTCACCATGAGTTCCGTTTAACATTTCTTTGCCTATTGATTTTCTAAACAAGTGAGTGATTACTTTTTCACCAATTTCAGATTCATTACTTTGCCATGCTGAAATATCCAAGTCAATACCTATTCTTCTACACCAGTGATACACCCTATCGTATGTTAGTCCATCAAATAACCTACCTTTTTCCTTGACAGATAACCAAAGTGTTAGTTCATCTACAAAAATATGAGGAATATGTGCTGTATCTTGTTTCTTTGTCTTGGTTTTACCTAGATAAATTTCCCTGTCAATTAGATTAAAGTTTTCTTTTTTCAAAAAAATTGCCTCGTTAGCCCGTAACGCACAGTAATACATTGTCTTATAGAGCATTTTAATATCTTCATCTTGCCATTTACGAATACCTAGAACTGGAATGTAGTTAATAATTTTATCAAAAGTTTCGGGGGAAATATAATTTACTTTATCTTGCATTAGAAAACTCTAGCTTTTCTGCCATGCTTACATTTTGTTTTGCCACAAGCAGGGCAACGCTTTCCAGATTTTACTGTGTAATCACTTGTTACACCGTACCCATAGCCACCGATAGGCATTAGCATATACCCCCTTGAAAATACATTCCAAATGCTATACCTGTACAAGCACCAGCGATACCGTATAAGACTAATAGTTTTTTTAATTTATTACGTTTAATCTGAACTAAATCCTGTGCTGGTTTAATATCATCTTCCCATCTTCCCATGTAGAAAAAATAACGTTACTTGTATTTAAGGTTCTTGGAATCCATGATTACTTTCAAGTGTGTCAGGTGCTTGGAACTTGTCATTACTGCAATCGTCAGCGTATAACTGGTGTAATTTCAAATGTTGTTCTTGTGACAAATCATCATGGTCTGGATAGCCATAGTTTTCTACACTCATCATATAGTACAAAATTTTTTCACAGTTCCATGAATGGAAAAATTCCATCTCTTGTTCGTTGATAGTCCAAGCCGTAAGAATAATCACACCAATTATACTCATCACAATAAAGCCAGTATTCTTATGCAAGAATCTTTTCCATGCTGGAAGTTTCTCATACTTTCCATTATATTTTTTATCAGTCAAGTCCTAATCTCAACTCCTTATTGTTTTGTATCGCATTATATAACCAATTCTGATAGACTAACGCTGGTGAATCTTTCCAATTCCTATCGTTGTGAGGTGTAGGTTCCTGATGAACAACAGTAGTTTCCAACACTTCTATTTCACCGTTACAGTTGTTGACAGCGTACTCTACTGCCTGTGTAATCAGTTCAATGTCAGGTGCTACAATTATCTTTTTACAGTTTGGTGTCTGTTTGAAGTTTTCCCATGTGGTATAACTTGACTGATTAAAACTTCTTGAATTGTCAGAACCAATTACTGAAAGTGTTGTAAACTTACTTGCCTGAATTTCAATGGCGATTGACTTTGATTGGAACGGTGCGTCAGGGTCAACCATTACCAAGTCATAGTTATCTTCGGTTTCATAGAATTTCCAATGCCTGTCCATGATACCGATACGCTTAACGTCATAACCCATGTCAATAAAATGACCTGAAGCAGTAGGGTTTGTAGTGTCAAACAGTTCAACTAGCTCACGATAGGTAGGGCAGTTGGTGTATAACCCATACTCAATCATAGTCTGACAGTTTTTGCTCAGACTTATTGACACGTTTGTATATCTGTCTGGATTGGAATTTGCCTTTTCAATTTTCTCAAAGTCGCCTTCCATTTTTTCTAACAACACTTTGGCAGTTTCCAAATCATGTTCCATTGAGTCATATTTTGTTTCAATTTTTTTTAAATCCTGAAACTCATCACGCCACAAGTCTTTGACTTCCAAATATTTTGAATAGTAATACGATTTCATAGCCTTAGTTTCCTCATTTTCATACTGGTTGTCCCATGACTTGTACTCTACAAACAGAACATTCATCTTGACTTCCTTATCCCTTTTGTCTATCTTTAATTCTTCAAACTCTGCTTCCAGTTCTGCAACCTTTTCAGTCTGTTCGTCAATGTCAATCTGCAAGTCCATCAATGCGTCAGCGTTGCCCAACATCATTAAAAGTACGACTTCAATCATCTACAATATCACCCAAATACCAAAAATGTTTCTGTGTTTGATGTCTGTACCTATCATCTTCTTCAAACATTTCCCCACATAATTTGCACCTTTGCCATTTATACCTCATACCTTGCAACCTCTCGTCTGTGTCTAGCAGTCTTACTTCTTGACTGGAATCTCAAATGAGAGTTGTAACAGTTTGGGTTAGGACACATTGTTAATTTTAATTCCTTTGGATAAAGTTGGTTACATTCCATACAGATTGACTGAGTATTGTAATCTATTCTTGGTCTAGCCATGCCCTATCTATATCAAACTATACCCATATTTAAATACGAGGTAAGTTCATGTTTGCCCGTCTTTTTGCCGAAGTTGATTTTGGTTTGTGCCTTAGTTTCTGATTACAGTCTGGACACCTTAACAAATCTTTAGGGTATTTTTTCATGGTTCGTTCTGAACAACCGTTACAATACGAATACAGTTCATAGTTTCTACCTGACACTTTTTTTACCCCCCAGATAATGACATGACCCACAGTGCTGTGCAACATTCCAACAATGATATTTGCTGGGAACCTTTACAATCTTGCCACATAACTTGCACCTCATAATTTGCCCTGTTCCACTTTCTCTTTTTGTATTACTGGTATAATGTTTGCTACCATATTCTTTTGAATATAATATCCTTGGTCTTTCAATGAGTCTGTAAATTGTGTATGTGTCATACTTGTTTGATATTTTTCTTCAAAGTCTTTTCTTAATTTCATAACAGAAACTTCATTCATGGTTTCACCAAATTGCCAATATTTTTCCATATATTCTATTTCTGGACTTGCTAAACCTTCCCATTCTTCTTTCAATGTTTTAGGAATTTCATAGTCACATTCTGTTTCAGGAATATTTAGAATCCATGATATGATTTTTTCACCTTCTTCTTTTACAACTTCATCAGCCAAATCTGGATTAACTTCATAAGCTAGTTCTCTTGTATTATGAATTAAAGACAATCTTCTATACATGGCATTTTTTTCTTTAGTTGGAATTTTTGCCAAGTAATTTGTAGTTGCAAAGATTTTCAACTTGTTATCAAAAGTTGTAGCGTCTGCATAAAATGCACGTTCAGTTTTCACACCTTCACCAGTTATTGCTTTTAATTTTGAAAAGTCTTTGTATTGTTCAGGTAAGTCAGTCAATACAAGTAGAGTCTTACCATTAATTTTTGCTTTGATAAAACTATCATTAAGTAATTGGTCTAATTCCAATGTTAAAGCGTATTGCTCATACCGATTCATTACTTTGAATAATATTTCCATACCAAGTGACTTACCAGTTCCAGCTTTACCATGAATGACAGAAATACGAGGGTCAAGTTTTGGTGTTATAGCTGCTTTAAGTCCAGCTTTGATACGTTTATGTTCACGTTCTGGAACATTCTTAAACACAATATCAATAAACTTAGTTGGAATATTTTCAGGTAATACTTCCAAGTATTGATAACCTTTGAATCCCATAGCAGATATTTCTTCAGTGTTAATAACTTGTTTAACACGTTCATCATAAACACCATTATCAAAAACTTTCAATGACTTGTTTGTTTCAGGTAAGTCAGGTGCTAAACCTATCAATCTATCAATTATTTCATTTCTAACATCTTTTGTTATTTCAGGATAAGTTTGCTGTAATGGCTTGTGCATTTTATTGGTAATGTTTTCCAAATAACCGTCGACATTTTCCCAAAGTTCTTTTGTTTCTTGGTCAGAATAAATTTTCCTGTCTGCAACCATTTTTTGACATAATGTAACTAAATTATTTTTTTCATCTTTTGCTGGTCGTCCTTCTTTTAATGGTTCACCATTTTCATAAGCGTCTTTGATTTTTGCTAATATATTATCCCAAGTCCTTCCAGAAAAAGTATCACTTGCAACCCATTTATCATACACTTTTTGTATTTTTAACTCAGCTTCATTTTGTGTCAGTCCATCACTAAGACATTGAATAGACGCATTGTAAAAATAATTATTTGAAGTTCCTTTAGTTGGTGGTTTGCCTTGTAAGAATCTTTGACGCATATTGTAGTTTGCACTTTTACCTGACTCTTTTGGTTTAACACCTAGTTTCTTACAAAGAATGTCACAGAAATCGTTAAAATCCATTCCTTTAGCGTTCCATATAACATCACTTCCTTTGTTTTCATAATAACCACGTTTGCCAGTTTTTTTATTCCAGATAGAGCAACCACACCCTACAACATAATGGTCAAATCCTTGAATCTCAACAATTTGTTTTTCAGGTTCAATATCCAAATCATAAAACATCATTTTTTTAATAGTTCCAGATAAACCTACTACTGGAATATGCCAACCATTAGGGGTTTCAATAACCATATACCCATTGGTGATATTTTCTTCAGCAAACTTACGATATAATTCCTTATGGTCTAAATCTAGAAACATAGTTCCAGCGTCTTTTAATGCAATTACACCATAATTTTCATTATCTTTTATTGGTTGATTAGGACTGGTTCGTGAACTATTATACCTACCATCAGCCTTCTTTTGTTCAGGTTCAGACTCAGGATATTGTGGTATAGGAAAACAGTTGAACCCATGTTGTCTGAAAAATTCAATATAATGTTCTTTTGAATTCATTCTTCCCACTGTTCCCTAACCCATTTATCAGTTGATAGTTTACACACTGAAATAATTTCTTCAGTAATTGGCATAGAAAATATTCTATGACTTCTAGTAATTATCGTAAAAGCAGTAACCATTTTCTTAACATCTTTTCTTTCAGTATCTTTTGTCAAATCATTTAATATTGTTGAAAAAATGTAAGCACTTTGTTTGACATTTCTATAAAGACCTTCATTAAAATTTTTCCAATATACTTTCAACAAATTATGTTTTTCTTTAATGAAAACTGTTCTGATTTTTGCATAAGTCACATCACGAATTAAGTTCTTTGAATTTCTAAATTCTGGATTAAATTCTTTCCAACACTCACTACCAACAATGGCATAAGATTTAGAATCAAAAGTTCTAACTACCCAAAGTCTAGTTAAACCAACATATCCACAGAATTGACAAGTTTCGTGACCCATCTTTGGAAATATTAGTGGATAATTATCAATATCTTCATAGATAGGGTAAGGATATAATGAATTACCATTAAAATCTAATTTATCAGGATAAACTGATACCCATTTACCAAAATCAGCGTGGTCGATTATACTTTTATGTGATAATATCTTATTCATTACAACCTCTTTTCCTTTTCTGTGGTAAGACTGGAATCGTTCGGTATGAGAGGGGTAACCCTCTCAATATTAAATTCATTTAAACCAGTATTAGATTCAATTTCATAATGTTTTACCAAGTATTCCAAAATCAAAGCGTCTATAACCCTACTTCTTTGGTAGGCTGGTACAACTTCTTCAAATGCTTTTACCACTTCTATGTTAAGTGTAATATTTTTTCTAACTCTCATTATGTTAACCTAAGATATACACACATTAATAAAGATTACTAAATGTGTGTATATCGACTACCCCCATTTCCAGTCCAGTCATGATGAAAAGTTATTAATTGCGACGTTTTTTTTTAATAACTTTTTTAGTATATAAAGGAAAATTAGAAAAAACAGAAAAAAAGTCGTTTCTAGGCACGAAATACAGAAAAAATAAAAAAATAAATTAATTAATGGGAGAAACGTCGAAACGTCGCAAGGTTTTAGAACCCTGTGACGTTTCGACGTTTCCTAGAAACTAAATCGAAAATCGTTTTTTCTTCAAAGTTTACTACAATCTTAAATAGATTATAACAAGTTTTAGTTTAAGTTCGCTGATTAGATTAAATTCGTCACGAACCAAACCCTTCAAGGTGAAAGAATGTAGATACATCATCACCTTTAATTAGTAATAAAATAATATAGATTTGAGTATTAAGATTGCGTTAATATTCCTTGTACACCCTAGAATGAAGCCCTCTAGGGGTTTTTAATTAAATAATGTTGCGAGGCGTCAATGCGATACAAAGTCCGTGCTGTGCTTTATGGTGAAACCAATTAACCATTATGGCACAGTTCTAGCCTCTAGGATTATACTAATGATATAGGATAATATATATTTTACTGTATGGTTAGTATGCATACTTTCTTTCGTGTACATACCATCTTGACTTTTCTTTCTTTACGTTCAGAACAATACACTTTATCTTGTGGTCTTTTTGGAACTCTATAATGTCACTGGCTTTCGCCCATGCGTTTGTCTTAATTTGGATAGCCCATAGTACGCCTTTGGTATCAAAGCACAAGCCATCATATAAATTCCATAAGTCAAGAGCATAGTATCTAGAATCCTGACATTGTACTTTGTCTTTAAACTTTGTGTGGGCTTTAAGCCAAATGTGATTATATCCTCGTTGTAGTAAATATTTGGTTGCATGACCATTACTTACTCTCATTCGTTGCCTATTATGCATAACTCACATTGGTACAATCCTTCATCTATATCAAACAGTTCCACGTTAGAAGTATAACACTTGTTACAAAGTCCAGTCAATAGGGGGGGTTATTCCCCCCATCTAATTAACTAATCGGTAGCCAACCACCTTGTCAGCTAAGTTAAACCAACAAGTGTTAATTAAAAATAGATTCACATTCTTTGCATTTCATGTTTCCAAAATGGTTGTCAGAACCACACATTCTACATTTAATTCTCTTTGTCATTTTCGCACCTCTCGTTATGTTGTTTTGACCACTTGACTAAAAAGTATATCTTTATTGTAAAGCCGACTATTGAAATACTTAGAAATAAAAAGTTCTGATACAAAAACATATTTGGAAATATAAACAACGGAACCACCGTAAGTCCAAGTGCAAGATTCAAAAAGAATCCAGACCAAATTTTTCCAATCCTATACCATGCGTAATACCCTGCGACTGGTATGAAAAATAACAAAAACTGGGTGCTAAGGTTTACTGGTTTCATATTTTTTCCGTTGGTCGAAAATTTGCTAATTTATATAATTCTAACAATTCCAAATTTACTCTAGTGTTTAACATTACTTGAATCATAAATTGAATTAATCTCAAATCCCCTAACGGGTGTCCTTGTTCTTTTGATTCTATTCTTTTTTCTTCTATGTAGTGATACATATCTAGTAAAACACCTTTCATTGGACGATAACCGTTTTTTTCATTGTTAGTCATGTATAGTACAATGGTTGCAAGTTCTGGGTATTCAACTGGATAACCATGCCAATAAATTTTTTTATCACCTTGCCATTTTTGTCCATTCTTTAATGTTATGTTTTGGTCAGTTGTTACCATGACACGTTCATCTCTAACTGGGATAATAGATTTGTATTCAATCATCACTTTCGTCCTCAGCGTCTTGTTGGTCTGATTTTTTAGAAAAAAGAATAGAAGTGTCACTTAAAATTTGTGACATTCTAAATTGTGTGTAACACATTATGCCTTTATCCTGATTGCATTGTTGCCCTTGATGTTCTCTACGAAAACACCTACGGATTTTCCAATCCAAGCAGTAGATTCGCCACCAAAGTTATCAATTAAGAAATTGATATTTTGTAGGTTTAAATTCCACTTTTGTTCAGATGTTACACCATTTTTCAATACCTTCACAGAACATTTAGGTTTGATACCAAAGTTAGTTGATTCTTCTCTTGCTTCCGTAAGAATTTCGAATCTAACACCTTCAATACCTACCAAGTCGTTTCCACTTATGTATTCTGAATCTGTTTTTTCAAATTTTGCCATTTTTTCTGTTTCACCTTCCTGTGGGTCTGTTTGTACCCCACTGTTAGTGTTGTCCAATATTCCCTTCAAGGTCGAGTCATTAGGGAATATCTTATCGAGATTTTCTTTGACTCTTTCATCAGAGTTCACTAAATTTCCCAGATAGTTTTCTAAGGTATGCTTTAAAGTCATTATACCCTGCCCTTTAGATACTCTTTCAAAGCTATGTTTACAACTGCCTTGACTTTGAGGTCGTCTCGCTTACATAGTTTGTGAATTTCTGCGAGTACCTCGTTGCTTACGGCAACTGTTGAACCATTGTTATTTTCTGACAACAAGTAGTATAGAATTATTTGCTTTAATATATCTTTCTACAACAATCTGACTTTGGTTGTCTTGGATTTTTTTCTACGTTTAGTTTGTTTCTTTGTTTTGTTTTCTTTGAATCCAGCAAATTCGTCTTTAGTTTTTTTACCAAACATACTTTTCTTTTTCTTCTTGGTCTTTAGCAGACCTGAAGACGGAAGTGCAATTCTGTTTTTAGTTCCAGCCGTCAATCTCATGTCCTGTCTTTCCAACTTTGTAACTTTCTTTTGACCGTATGTGATTTCTTTTCTCTTGTACATTCCAACAACGTTGTCAAGTCTGACGTTGCCAATGAACCCTGCCTTCTTACCACGCTTTCTTTTTCTTTTTTCTATTTGTGGGTTTGGTGTGTCATAGAATAATGTACCAGCACCTTTTCTCTTTGTAGTTTTTTGTATTGTTGGCAACTTCATTTGTGCAACTGCCTGAACCTGTGCTGTCTTTGCAACTACTGCTGTTATAGCAGACTGACTTTGAACTGCTCTAAGTCTTTGTGCTTGTTTAATTTTAGGTTTTTGTTTGGTTTGTTGCTTGGTTTGTTGTTTGGTTAACTGTGCAGTTTCTTGTACTAAACCAGTTCCAGTTTTCTGACTCACAGTAGGCGTAACAATCTGTTTAACTTTTGGTGAAACTTTTGGTGGTTTAACACTAGCCTTAACTTTTGGCACTTGTACCTGTGCTGGTTTTGCTACTGCACTTTGACCCAGTTTGATTTTGGTTTCTTGGAATGTATCAAGTTTTGTTCTTTGAACAGTTGACCCCTCTTTACCGTCAACTATCTTATCACCTTTTTGTATTTTAGGTTCTTCAAACTTTTTTACGTTTATTCTATTGGTTGTAACGCCAACAACATCAGGTTTGCTAGACATTCCTTTAACATCTTTTATGTTAGATATACCACCCCCTTTACCCAAGTCAACATTTGTTTTGGTGAAACTACTGCCGACACCAGTTGTACCAATGCCTGAACCAAGTTCAACCCTAGTTCCCTGAAAAGTCTTACCAGTTGACTTTGACTCACCGATAAATGCGTGATACTTTTCTGTTGGTGGTTCGTCAACACCTTTTGGTACTTTAGGCTTTTTGTTTAATGGTGCTTTGTCTGCCATCTCTCTAAGAAGGTTTGATTCTTTCATGGTCTGTGCGAAAGCCTTTTTGTCAACTGGAATCTTTCCCTTGCTTACACCGTAAAGTATTGTTTCATCTTTTGGTTTTATCTTTCCACTTTGGGCTTCATACGTTGTAGGGTTTCTGCTTTCCAATGACTGCTTTAACTGACCAGCCTTCTTGCCACCACCAAAATAATCAGTTCCCTTCATTACAGTCTTCTTTCCAACTTCTTCAATCTGTCCTTCTTCTACCATGTCGTCAATTAGTTTCAAGTTCTTTTTGCCAGTAAGTTTTGCACCAGTAACTATTGTGTCAACTTGCCTTACTGGACTTCCCTTGAACTTTATCTTGCCACCAGCAACTTCAGAATACTTTAACTGACCTTTGATGGTTGACTGACTTGTTGAAGTCTTGTAGTCCTGAAGTCTTGTTCTAGTTCCAGTTATCTCAGGCTTTTCAAATCCCCTGTAATTGACACCCTCGCCTTGCAATTCGGCTTTGGGTCTTTTGACACCCTTGACCAAATCACCAGTGGTATCTGAGTAAAATGTAACCTCGTCAATGTTTGTCTTGTATTGCTTTGCACTGACTTTTGTTCTGTATAATGCAGTTGATTTAATTCTGTCAAGAACTGTCGGTGTCTGAAGTTTTGGAATATTTCTTTTACCAATATCTTCAACCTTGACCAAATCATCAGGGAATGGTTTTCCACTTGTAGTTGCCTTACTGTCATATAACTCAGGGAATGGTTTTTTCTCTTTTGGCTGATTCTTCAAAACCAGTTCTGTTTTTTTGGTAGGTTCAAACACATCAGACTTGAACGGGGTTTCTTTTGGCATATCATATTTTGTTGTTTTCATCTTACCTCTTGTTGCGAATCCTACAACATTTTCATTTTCAAACATGGCAACTTGTTTGTTAAGGAACTGTGGCTTTGCACCTATCTCACCAGCAATATCAGTTGACTGTCTTACAAACATTCTGCCTGAAGGTGTCATAATGAAATTAGCCTTAGCACCAAATCCGACACGGCTTCCCTGAAACATTGTCGCAGTATCGTATGGCTTTACAATTCCCTGACGTACTACTTGTTGTGGTATTGTAAATGACGGCATACCATATTTTGTTCCTGTGGGAATCGTACCGTAAGCATAAACGGAACTTCCAATTCTGCTTGGAATTGCTGATACCTTTGCACCAGTTCGTTGAATTGCTTGACCAGTACCCATCATAGCCATAGTTGGAACCTTGACTATTGTTGGTGCGTTACCTTGAATTATCTTGTTGCCAAGTTTTGCAGTTGTACTTACACCATAACTGACACCTTTTACACCATAACTTATTGCCTTGCCACCAGCCATAGCTGTAAACACAGCACTTGGTAATTCAAAGCCAGCTCTAAAATAATCTTCTTCTATATATTTTCCAAGACCAGTTACACCTGTACCTTTTAGAATATTACCTTCCTTAACATCTTCAATAGTACCACCAATTAAAACATCTTCAGCAGTTGATTTTATTGGAAGTTGTTTGTCTTGAGGTTGTGATAAATTGTATGCCATAGCACCAATATTATATGTTGGTCTAAACACCTGTGAAAGTCTGAACCTTGCGTCGTCAACCCATGTTTCAGTTTTACTTGGGTTTATGACTTCACCAGTTTCAACTGCACTGGCATAGTTCCAGCCTTCTAATGCTGAATTATCAAACCCAGAAAATACTCTTGTTTGTTGTGTCTTGGCTTTGTACTGTGCTTCAGCTAAAGTGTCAGTTGTAACTGGTGTCCTTGCGTCAAACGTGCCACCAGCCATCATAGGAAAAGGTGAGAATCCTCTACTTCCAACTACATACTGTTGACCAGTTGCCTTCATCATGGCAACTTCAGTTGGTGCTGAAGCAGAATAAGGATTGAAGTCTTTCTTTGTAAAAACACCCCCTGAGTCAAGTGTACCTATTTGGGGTGCTGGTAAGTTTGTGAATTTTACACCAGTCTTTGTACCCTCTTTTCTTTGTACGGCTGGGGTCAACGGGTCAAACTTTGCAATTCTTTGTTTGGCTTCCATGCGTTGTTGTATAACTTCCTTACTGGCTAACGGGTACTTGTAATTCCAAGCCATCTTTCCATCACTTACTGAGAACCCAGCATAGTAAGGTTCCTTTGTTCGCAAGTCGCCCATTGGTGTATTAAATTTTACAGAGTCGGAAGCTGTTTCTCTAGCCTTGTCATATTTTACAGGTGTGGTTAAAACAGAATTAGGAATTGCTTCAGGCTTGGTCAAGTCATAGCCACGTTCTTTTAGGAAAGTTTTCAAGTTGACAGTTGAAGTTCCAGTATAACTTTGGGTTGTCTGTGGATTCATCAGTGCGTCAGCATAACCAATATTGCCAGCTCGAAGTTCTGCAACGTATTGTGTTTGTCGTACATTGGTTAGTTCATTTTCTCTTTGCTTGTTTATCTGTTGCAAGTCAGCCTGTGAATAGTTTGTATTTTCCAAGCCAGTCTTTGCCTTGTTGTATGTCTTGGATTGTTTTTGATAGTCTTGAATGTAATGTGCCAACATATCTTTTGGGGGTGTGGTTGTTTCACCTATTGCTGTTTTCCCTTTGTTGTAATCAGTTCTGAACGGGTCGTCTTTGGTTCCAGAACCTACTGTAAAGTTTGGCGTGGTTGCGTTAGGATTGGAAGTGTATGGGTTACTTGCGACTGAAGCCCAGTGTGCAGAGTCAGCCTTTAGATAACCAGCGACTTTAGCCTGTGCTTGTTTTGAACGCATATCAGATTGTTGTTTATCATAAGCTTGTTTCTTGACATTTGACTGACCTGTTTGTTGAAAATATTGTGCTTCAGTAATATTTCCACTTAACAAATTTCTCTTTGCCATTATTAATTCAACTTGATGGCGACCTTGTGCCGAGATGTTTCTGTAATTCATTCCCCTACCCATAGCAATATCACCTAACAGTTGTCCAGCGTCACGAGTTACAGTACCTACATTTACAAAAGGAAATCCGTCAGCAGTATAATGTTCAAGTCTAATATCTGACATAGCGTCTTGTTTTGATTGACTAGCAGATTTGATGTAATTAGTACTTGCTTTACCCCATTCATAACTGAATCTTGTAACATTGAAATGCCTACTCATGTGTTTTGCTTTTTGTATTTTTGCATTTTCATCAGTGTAAGGATTGTTTGATAATGTTTCCTGATATGTTGCTTCAACATCAGCGATTTGTTTTGCCCGTCTAGCCTTTTCAGTTTCAAGTGCTGTTGTCTTGGTCTGTATTACAGTGTCATATTTGTCTGATACTTTTTGTTTGGCTTGTGCTATGCCAGTCTTTACAGACTCTACTTCCTGTACTGCACTTGCGTATAACTGTGGAAGTTCCTTGTCCAAGACTTGAACCTTTTTACTTGCAGTCTGTTGTTTCTTTATCTCGGCACGGTATTCTTTTACTTGTTTTTCCTGATTTGGTGAAACGATATTAGCCTGAATGTATTGTGCCTGAAGGTCTTGTTCCTTGTATGAAGTGTCAGTTGGAACATCTTCAGGAAGTTTTCTTCTGGCAGTTGACCTTTTTTGTTTTACTTCTTGATACTTTTCTCTAGACTCATAAGACTGTCCTTCGTAAACTTCAATCTGTACCTTTAATTCTTCTTCTTCTTTTAATTTTTGGGTTTCTTTAATCTCAGCTTCGGTTGCTTTGATGTTGATTGCCATTGGTTATACCAAAGACAACTAAGTTAATTAATGTTATTTATATAGCAGAACAACATTGAAAGTTTGAATGGCTGATATTAGTATTATCGAGTTTGCAGTTTACGCCTTTATTGCTTATTCAGGTATGCTAATGCTAATCATTTCTACTATTCGTGAAGCACCTCAGACCAAATCACAGTCATTTACCCGTGCCATGTATCTCATTCCTTCAATAGTTTGTGCATTTTTACTGGCTGGTATGGGGGAAAGTGTAGGGTTATACGAAGTGGTATCATCAGGTGTCGAGCAAGGTACAGCCACCAGTCTTAATCAGGTGTTTACAATAAACCTAGTCAACCCAATTTGGATAACTGTCAACTTTATGTTTGGTATTATAATGACGTTCCACTTTATCATGCAGACTTTACAGTTGTTATTGTTTAGAGAATAAAATTAGTCTTCAACAAGCCAAGCCCATTCAGGTCTTTCTTCATATTCCTTATCCATGTCAGTTGATATTGTTTCCTCTGAGTAACATGATAGTCCAGATGGATAACAATATTACATATATCATTGAGATACCGACTACAAATATTTCTGGAATACCTATGAATATTAACAGATTAAATGCGTATGTTCCCGTAATGATTTGGAATAGTTGAAAGACCATTGTGGCTGCATTGGTAATTGGGTTGTCTGTGATTGAAACTTCATTACCCATTGTTATCTGCATTTGTGCTGTTTGGAATGACAGTTGTGAGTATGTTGAATTGGTTCCAGTTACCCATGTGTAAGGCGTGTCAGGGTTGCTTGTTATCGCACTAGCGTCATTACAGTATATTTGATTGGTGTAAGTCTGATTGGAATACCCACCTATCAGTACATTATTGTTGTCATAACACCCTGCGAATGTATCACTCATGGTATTGATTGAATCCCTCATTGTAGCACCGTCAAAGTTTCCCGTATCTGGATTGAAAGCTTGCATTTCAATTCCCATTGGGTCGCCTAGTATTGACTGTGTTCCAAGTATTGTAAATGAGGCAATATAACAAATAATAATAATTACGATAGGTGTGTCCATTATCTTTTCCTATGTATTCCCCATGCTAAGAATATTACTAATGCTATTGCACCCACTATTATAGTTGGGATTGCTATTAGTCCGAAGAATGACAGTGCAAATATTGTACTTGCAGATATTAGTACACCGACTATTGGGGAAACTCTGTTAAAGCCGACCATTGAAACAAGTATTACAAACAGTCCTACAATATCTATTGCACCAAAGTCACCGTCAGTTCCGTATTCACCTGAAGTAAAGTTTGTCACCTGTGTTACTAGAGGAATGTTAGGAAGTCCAGTTGAATATGTTCCGTCAGCCTGTAAAGTACCGAAACTGTTTTGCGTCATAACATATTTTGCTGACACGCCATCATCTTGTGTACTTTGTTGAGGTGCGCACTCTACTTCAATTACTTCGTTGTCAATGTCATGGAATTGAAATCCTATGATTTGTTGATTAGCGTCAGATGGATTAACCAATGATGTCATATCCTCACCCTCGATATACTGCTCTGTCTTTTGTGCGAATCTATAATCCACATCACAAGTCATGTCGTCCCACCATGAGGGATATGCAACTTGTAATGTATCAAATACAATATTTGTTCCGTTAACCATATCATCTTGGGTTTCTCTTTGGAACTGTATAACAGAAACGGTCTGTTCATTTACTGAGTCAATGTCAAACCATTCCATGCCACCAGTAGTAGGGTCAAATGCCACGATACTTCCATCAACACTTGTTGTGACAGTTACATAGTTGCTGAATCCAGAGTTACCTAATGGCGAATTAATCTTTACACCAAAGATGTATGTAGTATCATAATCCAAGTTTGGTGCAAAGTTGGAATAAGTATTGGTTGTAGTTCCAGCACTGGTAGTAGGTGTGGTTACACTTGCAGTTATTTCAGAATAATAAACTTCATAGTTTGTAATCTGTCCCTGATAATATGCTGGTTCGTCCCAGTCAATTACAGCACCAGTTCCAGTGACACCCTGTGCTATCATGCCAGTAATTTCAGTTTCAGGTGCAGATATTATTGTGTTTGATAATACACTACTTCCTAATGATGATACTGCCTTAATATCATACGCATAACTTTGACCAAAGTTAATTGTAGTAAAGTCAGAATGAGTTGTAGTTGTTACAGTTGTTAGAAGTACAGTGTCACGATAAATTTCATAGCCAGTTATACTTGCGTCACTAGATGGCACAGTCCAAGACAAAGCAGTTGTTCCAGTTGTGAAAGAAAGCACTGGTGCACTTGGAACGTCACCAGTTGTAATTGTAGTTGTGACAAATCCAGTTGACTCGCCAACATTGTTTAATGAATGAATCTTGAAAGTATAATCTTGGTTCAATGCAGTTGGAACTGTGTCAACATAACCCAATGCAGTTGTAGTTGTGATTAAACTAAATGCACCTGAACCAGTCTGTCTGTAAACGTTATATCCAGTTAGGTCAGAACCACCCGTACTTGTTGGCAAATCCCATGAAACTGTAACGTCATAAGGTGCTGAGTTGATACTTGGTATGACACTACTTGCGTTTAATGGACTGGACGGAACCGTTGCAGTCGTTATACTGTTAGATGGCGACTGTCCACTTGAACCTACTAGGTTCGTACTGGCAAAAGTATAGTACCAAGTTCCAGCACTTGGAACTGTGTCAGTAAAGTCCAAGTCAGTTACGGTTCCAACTGAAGTGAAAGTTATATCGTCAGCACTTCTGAATATTTCATATCCAGTGATTGCTGAACCACCTGAAGTCTGTGCAGACCATGAAACATCAATGTCCAATGGTGATGGATTTGGATTGTCGATTGCAAGTGTAGGCGTTGCAGTTGGTGTAGGTGGAACTGTTGGGGTTGTCGTACTTGTCGTACCACTGAATCCACTGGTTCCATGTGTACTCAAACTTTTTAACTTGTATTCAAAAGTACCACCACCACTTGGAACTGTGTCAGTATAACTTGTAACTAAACCAGTTGTATCAATTAGTACACTGTCACGATAGATTTCAAATCCTGTAAGTGTTCCAGAACCAACGTTAGTTGGACTAGACCATGATACGGTTATATCAAGAGGTGCTGTGTTTGGACTGTTTATACCACTGCTTACAGAACTTGGTGGGTCGGCTGGTGTTCCAGCCAGTCCACTAACGTAAGGTGTAAGGAAATCAGAATCACCAATGGCATTAGTAGATTTTAATGTAAAATAATATGTGTTGCCACCAACTACCGTACTGTCGTCATGTTCAGTTGTGGAAGCACCAGTGGTTGTAAGTAATGTTGGTGCTACACCTCTTTCATAAATATTATCAATCTCAGTTGCAGTAAGTACGTCAGAATTGATAAAGTATTCATCTATCATTCCAGAGATGTTTGTGGTGTAATCTGTTAATTCATCTCTTTCAACTACTGCTCTTAAATCAGGTGAAATGCTGTTAGTTTGGGTGAATGATGGGAAGGTAGATGGGAAAGCACCCTGAGTAAAAGCACCTGAATAAGTTTGAGTAGCACCTGTTTGTGCATATCCTAGCGAAGATGTAGCTCCAGTTATTTGCATAGCAAGATGTAACGTATCAGTAGAAGTTACAGTATATGGTGTTACAAAGTCTATTTCAAACCACCCTGAACTTGCTGTAACTTCGGCAGTTTCAGCTAACAGATTTTGAGGTGCACCACTTCCGTTATCATCATAAAGACCTAATCTTACATCCCCAACAACACTTCCAATGTATAACTTACCACCTGTAATCACATCACCCACAACTGGAGAATCTGTTAATGTATTAGCATGAATTGCAGTATTATACCCTGCTGTTGTGGCTGTGAATGGGTGACCGTTTGTAAGTTCAGTTATTACAGATTGAGTATTAGAACCCAATGATGTAGAATCAGTTGTAGTTGCTACTGAACTACCCTGAGAATAAATTGTCCAGTCGTTACCTGAACGTGTAAATGCAAGGTGTCTTGGTTCTGTGGTTGTGTCGTCTAATCCTGTGGCTGAGATGATAGATGTAACACCACCACTTGAAATCGATATAGCAGATGTTTTAGTTGACACATATTCATTAGTTGGGGATGTGTTATCTTCTGCCGACATCCAATTTGCAGAACTTGGAATTACAACTGTTGATGGAATTGTAAGTGTATCTTGTAATACAGTATCAATGTATAACTTTGCATTACTTCCATCATAAACTAACTTTACATCATAAAGTGTTTGACTAAGTGACTTGGATATAAGAGTACCAAAAGTCCATGAACCAGCACCGTCTTTGTACACCATTTTGTAACCATAACTACCACCATCTCTAACTGCAACAATACCAATCATATCCTGATTACTGGTTCTTGGGTGTCCAGTTCCAGCAGTTAAACTATTGATTAGCCATTCTGAATCGGTACTACCTGTTGCACCGTATAATTTAACAGATGATTCCAATGTGAATGAGGTTGTATCAGTTAATGAAAATGGTTTATACAGATAACCACTAGAACCACCCCAATTATTATTATAAAGTTCATCAGAACCTATACTGATATACGGATAACTACCAGTTAAAGTATATGTTCCATCACAGGTAGTAGTGGTACAGGTTGTAAAATCATCATTGAATGTACTTGATGTATCTACATCAACACTTGCAGAATCAGTTCCGACATTGAATGTTACGTCATTGAGTTGCAGAAGTTTGGTGTTGGTTGGAAGTGCTGTATAACTAATGTCTAAGTTATCAACTTGTGTGATGGTACTTCCACTACCTGAACTTACACTGTTTTTAGCACCAAAGTATTCCAAGCCAGTAATACCTGAATTAGTTACAGTTTGTGTACTGACCAAACTTCCAGTATGACTTCCAGTTCTAACATTCATAGTATATGTATCATCACCGTTACCAATAATTTCAACATAATAATTTGTATTAGCAGTTAAAGTAATCCATGATGAAGCTGATACACCACCACTTAAATAAACATCATTAACTGTGTATAATTTTACATTAACTAAATCATTGAAAAACAATGCAACAGTGTCTTGGTTGTCATAATAAGCAGATGTATTATCCTCACTAAACATTCCAACAAATCCATTTGAATAACCGTTTAACCCATCAGTTGTAAACTCATACTTCATGTTAAATTCATTACCATAACTATTACTCAAAGCATAAGTTGAAGCATCATTGGTATTGTCTCGTTTCCATTCTTGTTGGAATACACCGTTTGTGATACCCATCTTTGATGAGTCAGAATCTACCATGTTGTCAGTTGAGAAATCATTCGAGTCAGATAAACTTGGGTCGTCAAGTTTTACCCATGAACCAATGCTGAAATTATCAGTACCATCAGGTAGGTTTGAGTCAGTGAAAGATACGTCAAGGTTCTGAACACCTGTGGATATGACACCAGTTGTTGAGGTTGGTGGGCTTTCAACTGGTACTGGTGTTACAGATTGTGCAGGGTTAGTTCCACCATGTGCTATTGTTGTTAGATAATATGTGCCACTTGCACCACTTGAAGTTGTACAAACAGTTCCGTCAATAGAATAAGTAATTTGACCACCTGTACCAATACTTATTTTGTAAACATTAGATGGACTGAATGTAACCCCAGTACATAAGTTTTGTCCAGAACTGAAAGAATTATTTTCAACAATCCAATAACCGTTAGACGTGTTTTCTTTATAGAAACCAAAATCAATTTCTGTATAAGTATTTCCACTACTTGGTGCAGAAGTTTCAAGACCTATACCTACCATGTGCTGTGTGCCACCGTTAGTTGTCCATGTTATTTCCTGTGGCACACTTGAATCATAACTTGTAGTTGTTCTAGCCCATGTATCCCACCCTGAACCACCATTTCTTGTAACCGTACCACCGTTAATTCCATGATTTAATATGCTAGATGAATCCCATGTTACACCAAGACCATATCCAACGGTTATACTGTTAGTTGATTTATCTACGAGTCCTTGTTCAGTATTGAATATTTGATTCTCTAAAGTATTTCCAGTTTGTTCAAAGTTGTAATATGCAAGTATTCCAGATGTATCTGATAGGTTATTTGGATTAGCGTCACTTTGTAATGCTGTTCTTTCTGCACTTGTAAGAGCTCTATCCCAAAATACAACATCATCAATTATACCATCCATACTTCCACCATTATTACTTAATCCACCAATTTCCATAATTCCACCATTAATGGTACTTGTCATACTACTGCTATTCTCTAAGCTGTTATCCACATACATTGTGAATGTATTACCCTCTCTTGTTATAATGACGTTATACCATGTATCATAAGATATTGAATTTGTGCTGAAATGACTAGCACCACCACCCACCCAGAAATTAAGTCGGTTATCTGTCATGGTGTATAATTGCATACCACCTGAACCACCACTTGACTGATAGTTACCAAAAATATCTTTGGCTGCTGTTGAAGCAGTTGATTCAACTTTGAAATTTGCCATAGCTGAAAAATCACCACTTCCTGACAGTATTGTGTCAGGTAAAGCAACAAAGTTACTTGGGTTATTGTCTAATTCAAAATCCCATCCATTACCATTAGCTCCAGTTACGCCAGTTGTTACACCGTTGTTAGTTCCATCTAAAGTTGAATCCCTGACTTGTACATCTTCAAATCCATGAATCAAAAACTCGTTGTCAGTAAATGTAATTTGTGAATCTGAACCTGATGAATCAGGCAATTCAGATAGTGCAAACTCGTTTAGTGTTCGGTACACCTTGTAACCTGTGATAGGTGAACCACCGTTACCACCGTTGCTTACACTAACTGTTGTTACAGTACCACCAGTTGCAGTTATGGAACCATCATCAATATATCTTATAATTACAGTACCAGTACCACCATCACCACCAACATTAGCTCCATAACTTGCACCACCACCACCGTTACCTAATCCGTCAGTTCCATCTTTACCATAAGATACACCATTTCCAGTACCACCACCTTGACCGTCACCGTTAACACTTCCTAATCCACCAGTACCAGTTGAATATGTACCACCACCACCACCAACTGCATAAATGATTTCACTACCTGTTATGCTGTTTGCAGTTCCAGCACCACCATCACCACCAACGCCATCAGAACCATTAGCACCTTGACTACCACCTGATGAATCTTGACCTACACCTGAACTTCCACCACCACCTGAACCTGAATAATAAAATTGACTTACTGACGTTCCACCATCATTACCATAAGTTCCACCAGCACCACCAGTAGAGGTACTACCATAAGTTCCACTTGCACCTGAACCTGAAGCATTACCGTTAGCATTACCAGCATTATTGGAAACTTTATTAGCTCCAGCACCACCGTTAGCTGTTACACCATCAAAACTAGAATCACCACCGTTAATACTTGTTGTAGAAGCGTCACCACCGTCACCAACTGTTATACTGTAAGATTGGGCTGTAACTGCTTGACTTGTGGCAGTTATATACGCACCAGCCCCACCACCACCAAGAACACCATTACTAGTACTTGACTCACCCCCTGCCCCACCACCACCGATAATGAGATAATCAACATCACCACTTCCAGCAGTTACCTGAAAGGTGTCAGTTCCAACTGTTGTGAATGAATGTACTTTGTAATTAACGGATTGTTGTGGTGAATCCCAGTCAAGTTCCAACGGAATACCTGTGACAGTTGTAAGTCCAGTTGGTGCTTGAGGTGCTAGTGGTAGTTCATATTCCACGTTCAAATTTATAGTTGAAAATTGTGCCTGATATTTTGTTGAATCTCTAGTGTCATAATCCCCATCTCTTAATCCATAAGCCACAAGATTAGAACCACTTGCCAAATCACTTTCTAAATCTGCAATACCCTGAGAACTAAAACTTGCAGTTGTACCACTTGCAGAATTACACCAAGTATCATTATCTAAGTAATCCACACCACTTGTAATTTCATCCCATGCTTGTTGGTCAGTTAATCCTGAAACATTGTCCGTTGTTATTTCAGATACATCACAAGAAGTAGGAAAAGTATGACCACCATTTGATTGTATTGTGTCTATTGTAATACTTGAAATAATCACAGTATCAGGTATAGCAGTTGTATCAAAATCCACTATGGTAGTATAACATCTATCACTAAGACTTGAACTTGGTTTAAGTATATATCCAACAGTTGTCCAAACAACAGGACTACTTGGACAGGTTGAACCTGAACCTGTACCTGTGTAATAAGAACTAAGATTATTACTAGCAGTAGTAAAGGTAGGGTCAATCTCAAGATAACCTACAAAACCACCATCAGCATAATCCATGTTTACTTTGTAATCCCCATCAAAAATTATGTTCACGTTACTTAGACTTTCAATACCTGTATCAAAATCATAATTTACACTATCAGTAATGGCTAGGATTTCTGCTTGGTTATCTGTGATGAATTGCCTGTCAAAACTTTGTCCGTTTAGTTCTGCAATATCAATTACAGTTTCACCAATGGTTATTGATTCACCTGAATGTATGGTCTGCGAAATTCCTAGTTCTTGATTTCCGTCATGTATGACTTTGAAGGTTTCTTTGAATCCTGAATTAATATCCAGTCTAATCTCTTGAACAAAAGATTCAACTGGAACTGATTCTATAACTCTAGTTTCACCGTTGAAATATCCTGTGTTAATTACATTGTCAAAAAGTGTGAATCCTGAGTTGGTAGAGTTTGAATAAAACAATTCAGAACTTCCTGTATATTCAATAAAGTTTGCACCGTCAAGATAACCCTGAATGGTATTACTTTCTAATGTGAATCCTGAGTTAGTTCCATTACCGTAAAAGTTCTCAGTAGTTCCAGTGTATGGAATAAAAACATCTTCAGTAATATCTTCTGTAATTACTTTGGTACTTGTAAGAAAGACACCATCATTATATTCTGAAACAGTAACAGTACAGGCTTCATCATTGATTGGAAGGTTTTGCCATTGACCGTTGTTAAGATAAGTTGCAACTGCACTTACACTTGGAATGATTTGCTCACCATCAAATCCGTTTCCGTAGATACTATAACTACAACTGTTCTTGTCAAAGATAAATGAACCAACTGCGTTTGTGTTAAAGATTACTTTGTCATTGGTATTTGATAGTGCATAGTTTTGCCACCCACCATCCATAATTCTTTCAGGGTGACTTTCCCAAACTGCTTCACCTATGAAAAAGTTTTCAACGAGGTCATAGTTCTGACCTTTGGTTTCAACTATCTCACCAAATGCTACTGGCACAGATAATACTAAAGCTAGTGCTGATATAATTGCAATTTCTGTACGCATTATTAATCCCGTCCTCTAGCACTTGCAACCATTAAGACTTTGATAACTAGAATGAATATTCCTATACTTGGAATCAATGGTATCAAATACTGTGTAGTTTCTTTGGTCTGATTATACATATCAATCCATTCCTGTGTCATTGAACCGTTAGTCAGGTTGTTTTCCATGACTGTGAATACAGAACCAAGTATCATTGGTGCTATGGTAAACATGACACCGTAAGAGATTATAAAGAGTATGACAGAAAATCCTAGAAAGATAAGGCTACTCATGCTAACTAAAAGTGTGGAGTGTACTTATTAAAGTTATTTAAAAAAGTAAAGAGTATAAGTTTTTTAGGCTTATAACATCTTGACTACTGTCAAAATTACAACAGCTGCGATAACAATTAATACAATTATCAATAATGCGTATGCATTTTGAGTTTGTTCATTGTTTGCTTCACATTGAGCTGCCCAACCTGTTTGGGTTGCACCACTTGTGCTGTCATAATCAGAGAGGTTAGTACAATCTTGGACAGAGTTGCCTAAGATTTGTGTACCGATTCCTAATAGTATGGCAATGCCTATAAAAGCACCAACTAATGCCATAATGTTATTCTCGACCATTATGCTTACTCTCAAATAATTCTAGTATATAATCTTAAAGTAAACTCTAGGCGTAATACTTCTTTAATAATTGGGTTATCCAGTTATGACATTTCTTGCATAGGGTTACACCGTTATCAATTTTAAGTGCGAGTTCAGGAAACTGTGCTCTAGGTAATATGTGATGTGCTTCAAGTTGTTTGGTTGAACCACAGTTAATACATCTTGGAAAGATAAATTTGATAACATCACCCCATGCCTTTAAATCCATTTGAGTATAATACTTTGAATGTTTTTCCCTATATCTTTGTTCAATTATTAAACGCTTTATCGGATTTACTTTCGCCCATTCAGAACGATATGTTGGGTTATCTAAATGCCATTGTTTAGACTCAGCATTACGTTTATTTTTATTGTTTTTATGATAGTTACTATATTCACCATTAGCAGTTCTTTGTTTACCACGAAGTCTTTCTGATTCCATTTGTTCAGGTGTGAGGTTATGATACCTTTCTCTCATTTTTGGTAGTAATGTATCTCTATTCTTTTTATAATGTCTTGAATTAACTATTGCTTTCTTTTTTTTATTCTCAGGTTTTTTATAATATTCACGTTGTTTATACTTGTATTCATCAGAAGATTCATAATGATTTTTACATAGGTCTTTGGCATAATGTTTTTTATCACATTTAGTACAACTACGCCCCATGTGTTTTATTGGTGCATACTATTATTTATCAGTTTCTTGTACGCCAAATAACCATAGTTGCAATCAGTCCAGTAAATGCTACGGCAACCAGTGTAACTGCATACACCAAGAAAGTATCTGGGAAGAAGGTGTAACTTATTGGAAGGAATAACAGACCAATGAGAATTGGATATAGTACGTTGTGATATTTAATGTAAGCCATAATAATAAAGATAGTAACAATAATCATAGAGAAATAACCACCAGTGATATACTCAAAAGGCATTAGTGCAAAGTCCAAGTAATCCTCGTTAGCTCCACAGTTATCCCACATCTCAGCACCAGCCGTCATGTTCATAAAGCATGGCTGAAGTGATTCGTCACCTGTAATAGTTACGGTACTTTGTGCATATACTTCATTAGATACAAAAGATACTGCCAGTATTGCTAATATTATATACCAGTACACAGTCAATCATCAGCCGTTCTAGTATTAAGGTTGTTCTATTACTATCGGTTCGACTTCAATTAACACAGGTTCTATTTCTTCTTCAGGTTGTACTGGAACTTCAGGTTCTTCAATTACCACTGGTGGTTCTTCACTAGGCATTATGATAACTGGGTTTGCTTCCCTGTGTTCATCTACTATGCTTTGTGCAGTTGAAGACAGTTTGTCATAGTCAACTTCGCCTGAGTCAACTGCTATTCTAAGACTTTCAGAGTTAGGGTACTGCTTCATTATAACATCATCACTAATCTGACCCAGTGATGGCATGGACATACCACCCATCATAGAGTCCAAGTGTCCACCGTCATACACAATGTAACCTATCGCACCTACCATGCCTATTGCCATGAAGATAGCGACAAACTTAATCCATGCTTGTTTGGAAGCGATAGGGGTATTGGTTACTTTCTTGTGTTCCATGTCGGTTCTTTGATATGAAGACACAACCGTACCCATGAATTTAGGGTCTGTTGCAATAAGGTCTTCCTGAATAAATTCTGACACCTTCTTTAATGGTGTGACGATTTCCCTTACGTCCAAGTGGTCTAAGTAGTTAATCATGTTCATGGCTTCCTTTGAATATCTTTCGTTAAGTTCAGTCTGTGCTTGAACTTTCTCATAGCCTTGAATCTTGTCAATCAGTTCAGACAACTTGTGTGATACAAAGTCGTCACGTTCCTTTGAACCAAGTATCTTGAATATGTTTGCCAACATACCGTCAACCTTTGGAAGCTTGTTTAACTCTAAAATAATTTCCAGTTCCTTTGAGTCAGAACTTAATGGCAAGTGATGTGTAATGTCATACTGTAATATTCTAAATGTCTTGACCATTGATTCTCTGTATTGTAATATTCTTCTGCCGTCAATCTTGAAGGCATAAACATCACCGTCAATGTCTGTGATAAAATAGTCACCGATAACGTGTTTGATTGGAACAAAATGTACTCGGTGTGAAGCGTCAGAAATAATTGCAGTTATCCACTTTGGTGACAGTAAATCTCTACCATGTAAAACGCCCATCTTATCATATTATCTTAGAGGTATCTATTTAATTATATCGCCCTATCCCGTAAAGGATAGGGGGAATAGTGAGGGCGACACCATTCATTTTTAATTATATCAATGACTTTTTATTCTTTTTCTCTTGTTTTCTAAATGCTGAAAAACTTCCAGTGACACCTAACGCCCTATACTTTTTAGAGATTTCTTTATCGGCTTCTCTATACTTTTTAGAGTATTCCCTATGATACTTTTTAGATTTAGCCACTGTATAATTCAAAAGCCAATATGTTTTTAAAGTTATAGTAACCACAACATACAGGGCTATGATACCACAAAGCGAACCTGAACACAAGGACTTAGTTGACGTACTGGTTCAGTCCGTTCAACGCATAGAGCAAGTCCCACAAGAGGACGGTTCATTTGAAAAGTCTTTGGTAATTGACCCAAAGTCATTATACTACAAGACGTTAATCGTAGCCTCGCCTCACCTCGCAAGGTTTGTTTTAGAGTTAGAACAGTTTCAGAATCTTGCCACACAGTGTTATAATTTCATGTCAAGAAACAAGGCTAACGCTTTGTCAGCACAAGTCAAAGAATTGGTTATTGCTTATCAATATTCAATAGATTCCAAATCATCAGAATCCATCAGAGAAAACGGTTCTGCACAAAGTACATTGATTGACAAGATTGCAAGAAACAAGATTGAACGTTCCTACCAAGTCAAGGGTGAGAAAAGACGTTCATTCCTTGACGCCATGATGGGTAAGGACAAAGAAGAAGATATGGACAATGACTAGTCAACACAAGACTTGTGAACTATAACTTGTTTCTGCGTATGCTTTAACGGCTTTCCACAACAAGGACAGTATGAATACATTAGTTCAGGTCTGTTAAACTTCAATCCCAGTCCTTCTCTAAGTGTTTCTTTACGTCTTGCATTGTGTATTTCTTGTACTGATAGTTGTTGTTAGTCCACTTTCTTTTGGAATATCTTTTGTGAAAGCATACCTGACAAACATGAGTACCTTTGTCATGTACTAGATACTTTGCAACTTCCATACAGTCATAACAGATTTTCATCTTAATGATTCCCCTTTAGGTGACACCAGCAAATACAGGTCTTTTCTGAACAAAAGTTATGCAGTACACTTTTACACCTAGTTGAAATAAATTCGTCCAAACTACTCATCATTTACCACCCCTGACAGTTTCTTTCTTAGCCTAGTTTTTTTTGGAACCAAGTCGTAATGTGTAGCTATTGCTTCCAGTGTAATCAGTTTCTTTTCCCTACACTTGTTTAGATACTTTAGACATGATATGACTTTGGGATTATACACTGTCATGCCCTCGACATACATATTGAGTTTGACGGCAGCTAACCATGTACCCTTACCCCATTTTTCCTCAGTTTCCTGACAGAACTGGTCAATAGGAACATCTGATTCTAATTCGCCTGAAGTTGTAGCTTCAGAGCATTTTGAACAAATCGGGTCTTGCCATTGTCTAGTTGGTGACACAATAAAGCGTAATGAATTTTCGTTCCAAAACAAGATAGGTATGAACGGTTTTCTGTATTCATACTTGAATAGGTTTCCATCTTTTGATATTTTCATAAGCCAGTATTTTTTGGTAATAGCCATGTGTCTGTACTTCTTAAAGTCCAGAATCTTTTGCTGGTATTTCTTACCAAACATATTAATCAAATTTTCATTCTCTGAAGAATCTACCGTTGTAATGTACTTAAAGTCAGCCGACCTGAGATATTTGTCAAGTCCCATAGAATAGTGATAGTTCATCATTACGATAATCTTAACGTCCCTTCCTTCGTCCAAATGTCTAATGGTGGTAACTGCTGATTTTACCATCTCAATTTGTTTCTTGTTTGCATTAGCACCCATAAACGATACATCATCAAATATCATAATGTAGTTAACTGGTTCCAATGCCAGTAATGTCTTCTCAAAGTTTAACAAGTCCTCTTTATACAAAACCTTAATCTTGTATTGCAAGTCTGCGTGTTTGTGTATGGCATGGGCTATGGACTGACTTAGGGTTGATTTTCCTGAGTGCATTGAACCAATAAGACCAATTCTGCATACGTCAATTTCTGCACTAAAATTAATAATTTCCCTGACAGTTGCCAAAAAAGAATGATTTCTAACCATAGATATCCCCTTCCAATGAGTAGTCACTGGTGCTTTATTCTCACCTTTAACAGATAGTTTCTTTGTGGTTGTAGTTATTGGCATTATTTATCGCCCTCTTTATCATCTAATGAATTGTCAATATCACCCATTTCTTCATCACCCTTGTTCCAGTTATCATCTCTAAACTTTGCCATTTTGAATTCTTCTTCGTTTAGTAAAAGCCAACCCCATCTTTCAATCTCTATGTTAAACTTCATTCTGTCCATAAGTCCATTTTTTCTTTCAGGTGGGTCAGGTACAATTCCCAAGTATGTAGGGTTCTGAAGCATTGTCTGTGAAATGGCAGTAGTGTTCAACATATTCGTACTGTGACATTTTATACAATTCCATACTTTATTAAACGTTCGACCATACAACAAAGATTGCATACTGTCAGGCATTAGCTCAAAAACCTGAACATCAGACTTGTCTATGGCTTCACTACAACTGCCACAAGCATAACTTATCTCAGTCTTTGCCAGTTGCTCATGGTCTTGTGTTGATATTACAACTTGGTATTCAACTGGCAACAATGAGTTGATACCGTTTAATGCACCATGCATAGCAGACCAGTTCTTAGTCTGTAAAGCATGAATGGCTTCGCCTCGATACCGAATGAACGCTGTATTAATGTCTGGAAGTCTGGACTGTGGCATAGCATATCACCCTAGATTTGTTCATTCATGGCATGATATAAAATTTTGTACATAAAAGTCCGTTGCATGGTATATTTAGTAGAATTCATACCAAAAAAAAATTTTGTTTTCAAAAATACCTAATCTATACCGATTTTGAAAATTTGCACATAAACTCAGATATGCCTCAGGCACGGTGTCGCCTACATATAGAGAAGCCTATCATATATTCACTAGTAGACAATAAAATAGAATTGAGTTAAAAACCCAGTATTAGGCACTAACACAATCTAATGTCTAGAACATTGTGTAGTCAAAAAGAATTGGCAACTTGGTAAAAAAAATTAACAAAATAGGGGGGGTTAATCAATGCAAGTAGGACTTTAAGAAAAATAAAGAAAAAGAGAAAAGGAATTATTCTATTATTTCATAACGATAAATTTGTTTTTTATCGCTATCCCAAAAAAATT
>MDSW01045499.1_pt1 | contig 29154 bp, 29 predicted proteins | sample 811171 | NCBI WGS metagenome assembly MDSW01 (sample SAMN05326641, study PRJNA326480) | marine metagenome | isolation source: seawater | place: Atlantic Ocean: North West | collected 2012 | reverse complement strand
GACAACTTTAAACTTAAATATGTTGCCTTATCATGATGAATATAAAGTTATGGGTTTAGCTCCATATGCTAAACCAGACGTTAATCATAAACTTTATAAAAGTTTTTTAAAATATTTTTATCTTAATAAAAGGACTGGATTAATTGAGACAAAAAACAATTTAAAAGATTTATACTTTTCATTTAAAGAAGAAATTAATAATACTAGATTTGACAAAGTAGCATCAATTATTCAAAAGTTTTTAGAGGATTTGTTGTTAAAATTGTTTAACAATTTAGAGAAAAAATTTAAGCCAAAAAATATTTTTTATGGAGGTGGTGTCGCGATGAATGTTAAAGCAAATTTACATTTATCAAAAAACTTAAAAAATAAAATTAATTTTTTTGTACCTATATCTCCAGCAGATGAAACAAACGTTTTTGGCGGTAATTATTATTTGATGGAAAAATTTTCTTTAAAAAAAAAAATATCTTTAAATAAAATCGAACCTTTAAAAAATATCTATTTAGGGAATGAGTATAAAATTAAAAATTTTCATTTTAACAAATTAACAAAATTTAAAATTAATAAATATTCTCCTAAAATTGTTAGCGAAAAGATTCAAAGCGGAAATGTAATTGGCCGTTATCATGGTAGATCAGAATTTGGACAAAGAGCTTTAGGCAATAGATCTATCTTAGCAAGTATAAATTACCCAGGGATTGTTGAAAAAATTAACAGAAAAATTAAATCTAGAGATTTTTGGATGCCATTTGCATTATCAATTATTGATGATGATTTTCAAAAGTATTTCACAAAAAATAAAAGTATAGATCCTTTTTTCATGACTACTTGCTATAAACTAAAAGATAAAATTAATTTAACACAATTTCAAAATGTTGTTCATCAAGCAGATAGAACAGGAAGACCGCAAGTTGTAACATATGAGAATAACCCCGAATACTATAATTTAATAAATTCAGTAAAGGATAGAACGGGTGTAGGTGCAATTTTAAATACCTCATTTAATATTCATAAAAAAACGATTGTTGAAACAATAGATGATGCAATAGAAGTTTTTAAAACAACCAATTTAGATGGCTTAATAATTAATAGTCATTTTATTTCGAAATAACATCTAATATATTATTTAACAAAATTTTTGAATAATATTTTATTCCAAAGGTGTTATAATAACCATATCTAGGATGAATATAATAAAAACCTCTTGTGTAAAATTTTTGATTTTTTTCAAGATAATTTATTCCAATTTTTTTTGAAATATCTTTTAAATATTTTTTATCTGGTATTTGATTTTTGTGAAAAGATAGCTCATGTTTAGTTAGATTTAAATCATATTGGTAATTTACCAAGTTTCTAATTACATGAAATTTTGTCTTTTTTTTATTAAGACATTTTTTCCATTCCGATAAAATTTTTTTGGTTACTTTCCAATGATAAGGGTAATTTTTTAAATTTATTTTATTTGTTTTATCAATTTTATTAATATCATCAATATTTTTGATAATACGTAATCTTTTTTTTCCAATAAATTGATCAGAAATATAGGAATAGATATAAAAATAATTATAAAGAAAATTAGAAACTATATAATAAATTGAATTTTTAAACTGTTTATAAACAATTTTATTTTCTTCATTTAAATATGCAAAATCGTTTTCATTTTTTATTTTAAAACTTTTAATTTTTTTTAAATTACTAAAATTGTAATAAGGATAGGTAATTTTTTTACTTTTTCTAGCTTCGTGTAAAGTTATGTTTCGTCTGGCATGATTAGCATTATAAATATATATCAAATGATCTATTTTAAAATTGCTAAAAAACTTTTTATAAAAATTTAATAATTGATAAGTATTATAGTTTCTTTGAAAACAAAAGATTAATTCAACATTTGAATTGTATTTTTGAATTTCAGTTTTAAGTGTATTTTGGATTGAGTTTCTATAGCCATAATCATATCCAGCAAAATGTGAATCACCAAATAAAGCAATTCTAATTTTTTTTCTTTTTTTTTTAAAATAATTTTTATTATCTAAAATTCCAAAATTATTAAATTTGCAATTTGAAGTGATGAATTTATTATATCTATGATGGTATCTAAAACTAATGTTTGGCCTTTGTTTCCAGCCTAAATCCTTATCATTTGTTATTACTTTTGAATCTTCAAATTGATTTATTTTAAGCCATTTAGGAAAAAAGATAAGTATCAATATTTCCATAGATAAATAAACAGAAAGTATAAATAAGAAAATTTTCATAAATTATATTTTAAAATATTTCTGAGGATTTTCTTCATTCATGAGTAGGTCAATTATACTTAAATTTTTAATAAAAGTTTTTTGATTATTATTATTTTGCCTATAAATTGGATGTTCAAAAGTATTGTAAATAATTTTTATATTATTTTGAATAAAAAATTCATCGTCTACATATTTTTTTGAACCTTCATTTGATAAATATATATCAGCTTTAAAATGTTTTAAAATCTCTAATATTAAATTTTCTTTTTTATTTTTAAAAAAATAATTTGATGTTAAATCATAAGAAAAATCAATTTTTAAAAATTTACAAATTTCTTTTATAAATACAATATTAAAACTAGCTAAATTTTTTTTTTTATTTTTTTCAAATATTTTTTTTAAAATTTCATAATATTTTTCAAAATGTGGAGATTTTCTATAGGAATTTTTAATATTATTTAAAAATAAATTTTGATTTTCATTTCGAATAAATATTTCATTAATCATTTTATTACGTGAATTATCTTTTACATGTAAAGATAAGTATTTTTTGTCATCTATATTATGACTAGCTTTAATATGAGCTCTATTTTGCCATGATCTTCTATTGTACTGTACATTATCTAAAAATATTATTTTTGAAGATTTCTTAATTAAATAGAAATAACCTATCCAAGGAATAAAATGTGGTTGGCATATTGCTAAAGTATTATTCATCTAGTTTAAATAAATTTATTAATCTTAAAGCTTGTTTTTCCATAGGTACGTTTTTTAATTTATTAAAATAATATTTAATTTTTTTTAAATCATCATTTGAATCAAGTACAAGTTTGAGATTAGGACAATAGAATTTAGAAAATTTTGATATATTATCTTTTAAAATATTAAACTTTTCTAGGTTATCAAAACAGTAGTTTTCAATATGCTCTAAATACTTCATTTTTTTTGTTGATTTTTCAATTTTGAAAAGAGTATTTCTTTTAAATATTACAAATGAAAATCCAAATGGTTTTTTATTTTTATAAAATGGTGAATATAAATCTTTTTTACTTTTGATAAATTTTTTAATGTCATTATCAATTATATTAGGCATTAGAAGAGGGCAATCTCCATTTGCTCTAACAATATATCTGTAATTATAACCTATTTTACTTAAAGATACATTTATTCTTTTTAAAACATTAAGTTCTGGACCTCTTAGAATATTAATTTTATTTTTTTCTGCTATTTTTAAAAATTTATCATCAATTTTTTTCTTTGAGGTTAATAGAACGATTTCATCTATCATTTTACTTTGTTTAAGCCTAGAAATAACAATATCTATAACTGTTATACCATTTATTTTTTTTAACATTTTATAAGGTAGTCTTTTAGAATTTAATCTACAAATTATAAAAGCTAATACTTTATTTTTCATTAAGAATTATGTTTTGAATTTTGTTTACACCATTTTCAGAAAATTTTTTTTTTAAAATTTTAGAAATTTTTTTTCTTTTTCTTAAATTAAAACTTTGAATCTGATTATTTAAAAATTTATTTAAATTTGATTTTAAAATAAAGTTTACCCCAAATTCTTTTTTGAAATTTTCGCAGAGTTCAATTTGATGTCTATGTATAGGAATAGCTATAATTGGCTTACCTAAATATGCACATTCAATTTTTGTATATCCTCCACCTGTTATAATTAAATCAGATTTATATATTAATTCTGGTATGTTTTTGGGTAAAACATAGCATTTAAAATTTTTGTTCATTTTAAGAATTTTCTTTAAAGGGTTTTTTTTTACCTCATGACCTAAAATAAAATTAATACTATAACTACATTCACTTAATATTTTTGCAATTTTAAAATATTCTTTAAAATAAAAGCCTCCACCTAAAAATACTGTAATTTTTTTTATTTCTTTATTTATTAAAATTTTTTTTTTAAAAAATTATCAAATTTCTTTTTAAGTGGAAAAAAACTGTAATCATTGAAAACTTTAGTGTTTTTGTTCTTAATTATCTTTGATTTATTTTTTTTTTGACAAATAATTAATATATCAGAAATATATTTTTTTTTTGCAATATCATCTAAAATTATCAATTTTTCTGAATTTAATTTATAAAATCTTTGAATAGAACTTTTGCAATTTAGTAATTCAAGAATTGAAATATTTATTTTGCATTTATTCAAAAATTCTTTCTCTTTTTTAAAAGAATCAAATGCTTTAAATAATATTTTATTTTTTTTCAAAAATTTAATTAACTCTAAATTATTATTTATAATAAAAAAATAATTAAAACTAATTTTATTTTTAAGTTTTTCAAAAATTATTTTTAATCTTAAGATATTTCCCCAGCCATCATTTCCTCCAGCTGTACATTTAAATATTATTAACACTTTATTTTCTGAAATCCCTCATGAACTTTTCTGGGTCAGCTTTTTCAAAATCTGGTGAATAAATATATTTGTATGTGTTATCTATTTTAAATCTTATTTCCTTCAGATCATCTTTTGTAATAGAAAAGAAGTTATCAGATTCTCGAAGCTTTGGACTATCTGTAAAGTGTTTTTCAATAATTTGTGCGCCACAGGCTACAGCTATTGGAGGTATTTCAGTGCCGTGAGTGTGATCAGAGTGTCCAATTGGATGTATAAAATTTTCTTTCAATTCATTAATTTTTTTCAAATTACTATGAATTTTTTGAAGAGGATATGATGAAACAGTATGTAATAATATTATATCTATGTTGTTATCTTCTAACGGCTTTATTGAATTTTTTATTTCTTCAATATTTGTCATCCCACATGAAATAATTACTGGTTTTTTAGTTTTAATTATTTCATTAATAAGTTGCCTATTTGTGATTTCAAAAGCTGCAATTTTATATATCGGATTGTCAAGTTCCTCAGCAAATTTCACTGTTTGAGAGTCATAAACTGATGTAAAAACTATGGCTTTTTGTTTTCTGGAATATTCCCAAAGTTCAATTTCTTCCTTTTCACTCAGTTGCCATTTTTTGGTCCACTCTATAAATTGTTTTGCTTTAGGGTTTTTTTTTAAATCATATCTTCGTTCTGCTACATATGTTTGAAACTTAATAAAATCAGCACCTCCTTCGTTTGCAAGGTCAACCATTTTTTTTGCACGAGATAAATCACCTAAATGATTAATTCCAATTTCCGCAATTATTGGAACTCTTTTTCCATAACCAATTTCGATATTTTTAATTTTGACAATTTTTTTTGACATAATTTTTGTAAAATAGCTTATATGACAAATAAAGTAATATTAATATTTATACTTATTAAAATATCTTTTAAAAGATAATAAAATTGATAATAAATAAAATTTATATAAAGACAATTTAATGAAATATGGATTTCAAAGTCACTTAGCTGAACAATTTCCCTCTCAAGTTATGGTGGATATAACAGAGGTATGTAATTTAGGATGTATACACTGTACTCATCCCTCATTTAAATTGAGCAAGGTTTATCAAAAGAGCATGCTAGATCCAGAACTTAATAAAAAAATGGTAAATGAAGTTTTTAAGCATGGTTTAAACCTGACAAAATATATTAGATATACAAGTAATGGTGAACCTTTAGTCCATCCAAAATCCTACGAAATGATTTTATTTGCTGTTAAAAATTCTGGAACAAAAGTAACGTTAACAACTAACGGAACTCTTTTAGATGAAAAAAGAATGAAAAGATTACTAGATACAGGACTTCATATGATTGATATTAGTATCGATGCATTTAGTAACGAAACTTACAAAAAAGTTAGAGTAGGTGGTGATCTAAATATTACAAAAAAAAATGTACTTAAACTTTTTGAACTAAACTCAAAAAGTAATGGGTCTACAAAAATAATAGTAAGTTTTGTTGAGCAGAAAGAAAACTCAAGTGAAATAGAATCATTTAAGAAATTTTGGAGCATGAATGGTGCTGACGATGTTTTAATCAGAAAACTTCATACAAATAGTGGATCAAATTTATATGAAAATATCGCTGAAAAAAACCAAAATAAAAAAAGAAGACCATGTTTGTATCCTTGGGAGAGAATTGTACTTACCGCGAAAGGAATGCTATCATTTTGTCCAACTGATTGGTATGGCAAGTCAGTCATGCATGATTACAGAGAAAAAAATATCAAAGAAGTTTGGTCAGGAGAATTTTACCAAGATTTGAGAAATCAACATTTATCAAATAATTTTCATAACCAATTTTGCAAAAAATGCCCAGATTGGTGTAACACTAGTTGGCCAGAAGATGATCAAAAAAGCTATGCAGACTTAGTAGAGAAAATTTTATATGAAGAAAAATAGGATCCAATATTCTGATATAACGGGTATGTATATTGATTGGAGCGGTTTAAAAACACTTCCAAAAGTCTCAAATTTTATTGATATCGGAGTAGGCGAAGGAACTCTAGATTTATGGAAAAAATTCAAAAATTCAAAAATAATTTGTATAGATCCCTTAAGTGAGTCTGAAGAAATAACAAAAAAAATACTTAAAAATTATAATTATAATTTTTATAAATTTGCAGTTGGTTCAAAAAATTTTATCGGATTTATAAACATAGAAAAGCACATTGGAAGATCTACATTGCTTACTGTCACAAAAAAAAATTTTGAAGGAAAAAATCTATCTCGTAGGAAAATTCAAGTTAAAACCCTAGATAGTATAATAAAAAATATTAAAACTACGGGTTCATTTGGAATTAAAATGGATATTGAAGGTTACGAGCTTAATGCAATAAAAGGTGCCACTAAAACTTTAAAAAAAACAAAATTTATTATTATTGAGGCAAGACATAATCATAAAACATTTCAAGAACAGTATAAATTGGAAGATTTAATGAAATTGATGACAAAAAATAATTTTGTTTTAACAAATGTTTTTACCGCAAAACCTTTTATTTTAGATTTATGTTTCCGACCCATTTAATTTTATTACTATAAAAATTCTCCTTATTTTTTATTATTAATATTGAAAATTTTAGTAAAATATTCAAACGCGATTATCATTTTATTATATCTAGAGTCTGAACCAGCTATATGTCTATCAGGGCATATATGTTTTAAAAAAGTTTCTTTCGAATACTGATACCACAACATATATTTTGCCTGCTTTAATAAATTATTATTTATCTTTTTATTATTTTTAGTCTTATAATTTAAAAATTTTATCCAAGTATTTTTATTATGTGCTTTAATACCAAAATATTTGTTAAATCTATTTCCTGAGAAAAAAGACTTATAATTGAAACATAAAGACTCCATAATTATTGTACTTGAGTTTGTATAGATAGGCATTTGATTTCTGAGTATATTTAGGCTTGATGGACAATCGTCAATTAATTCTCTAGGTACTTTATATTTTCTAAGCAAATATTCTAAAATCAGTTTAGTGCCATAAGCTTGATTATTTGATGATATCTTTTTTCCTTTAATGGCCATTGTTTCAGGATGGATTTTTATATACCAATTTTTAAAATTATTTTTAGAAAGTTCTTTAAATGTAAAATCTGTCCAATCAAAATGACTTGTAAATGATTGGTTGTTTTTCCACGCATTATTATTTGCATCAGTGAAAGAATGAAGAAATAGAACGTTTCTATTTTGAAATTTTTTAAGTTTTTTTTCTCTGAATGAAATATTTTTGAAACCATTGTTGATGACTCCAAAAAATCTTTTTTTTAAAAATTTTTCAATATTTTTTTTATTTTGATTATATCCTTTAATATTTGATAATTTATTTTCAACTGAAACTTCGGAGGTATAAATATTTTTATACTCATAAAAGACATGAGCAGGCCCAATGCACAATACTCTTTTTTTATTTTTTAAAAATGTTTGTTTAAGTAAATGATTATAGATATACGCAGTATCAGGTAAAATAATAACATCAAATTTTTTTGCCAACTTATCAAATTCAGTCTGTAGTTTTTTTAATTCTACAAAAAATTTATTTTTAATATAAAAGTTCTCACTAAAATTATTTCCCCAAATTTGAAAATGATTTTTTTGAATAGTGTCTATTATTGGATAAAAAAGATTTTCAAATTTATATTTTTTACACTGGTTTTTGAGTTTTTTTAAACTTTGTGTATAGTTTTTATTAGCTTTAATTTTGTAACTTACTTTAATAAGTTCACCAAGATTTAAGTATTTAAATTCTAAATATTGAGTACTGCAATTCCTAAATTCTAATTGTTTTTTTAAACCTTCGTAAAGTGACATACAGTCAAATGATTGATATTCAAAATTATTAAATAATACTTTCTGATTTAACTGTTTGCTCACTCCAAACACTTGATCGCAAAATTTAATACTTTTAAAAGATATTTTGTCACTCATTAATTTAATGTAAAATTTTTGAAAAGTAATTTTGTAAAAATAATTAACTATTTTTTTACTTAGAAATAAAATTTTTTTATTTATCATTTTGATATTTCTTTAATTTATATAAATTAATTCAAAGATTATATAACTAATTAATAATCTTTATAACTTTTGTAAAGAATGACTATTTATTTAAAACAATTTCTATTTTTATTTCCTGTTCTATTTATAAGTAAATTATTAATTGATGCAAAAAAGAATGTTTTATTTCTTTATATATATTACCAATCAATTATAAAAAATTAACTTGTATTAAGAGATGTAAATTATATAAGCTTCGGACTATTAATTATAGATTGCAATTAAATGAAAAAAAGAATTTTAGTGACTGGCGCCAAAGGATTTATAGGTGATCATTGGTGTAGGAAATTAATTTCAGAAGGTCATAAAGTTGATGCAATTGATATTAAAAATAATTTCAATCCAATAATTTCAAAAAATTATAAATATTATAAAAAAAGTGTATTTAATTTTCGATTATTAGAAAATTTAATAAAAAAAAATGACTATATTTGTCATTTTGCAGGAATTGCAGAGCCCAAAGAATACTTGAAAAGACCAGTAGAAGTTATCAATCTAACGATAACTCCTAGTTTTGAAATAATAAAATTATGTAATAAATATAAAAAAAAAATAATTTTTACATCTACTTCAGAGGTTTATGGAAAGTCAGATAAAATACCCTTTTTAGAAACTGATGACAGAATTTTAGGCTCAACACAAAAAAAAAGATGGTGTTACAGTACAGCCAAGTCCATGGTTGAACATAGTATATTAGCTTATAATGATCAGAATAAATTGGATTTTATAATCTTTAGACTATTTAATGTTTATGGATCTGGCCTATATGGCAGAGTGGTTGATAATTTTATAAAAAAAGCTATTAAAAATGAAGATATACTTATTAATGGAAATGGAAAACAATCTAGATGTTTTTTATATATTTCAGATTGTATTGATGCTTTTTATAAAATTGTATTTAATAATAAAATAAAAAACCAAATATTTAATATTGGTAATAATAAAGAAATAAAAATCATTGATTTTGCAAAAAAAATTAAAAAAATATTAAATTCCAAATCAAAAATTAAAATAAACTCTAATCAAATGAAAAGAATTGGTGGATATGAGGATATATATAGAAGAGTTCCAAATATAAAAAAATTAAAATACTATATTAAATGGAAACCAAAAGTAAATTTAAACAATGGTTTAAAGAGTATAATTAAAACATATAAAGTTAAATAGACTTTTTAGATGTCAAAAAATTATTTTTATGGAAGTCATTTTATTACAAAAGATGACATTCTCAGCGTTACAAATTCGATGAAATATAATTTAAGTCAAGGCCCTATCCTTGAAAAATTTGAGAAAAATGTATCGAAATATTTTAAAGTCAAATACTGTATTGCTGTATCGAGTGCTACAGCTGGACTACATTTAGCAATTAAAGCTTTAAATTTAGAATCAAATTCAAAAGTGTATACATCTGCTATGACTTTTGTAGCCACAGCAAACGCCTGTGTCTATAATAAATTGAACTTAAACCTGATTGATATTAATGAATTTGATTTTAATATTGATTTAAAAAAACTTGAATTAAAACTTTCAAGATTAAATAAAATTGAGAAAAAAAAGAAAAAATTAATTATTCCAGTTCACTTTGGTGGTTTACCTGTGGATACTGATAAATTATCAAAAATTGCAAAAAAATATAACTGTCACGTAATTGAAGATGCATCGCAAGCAATGGGGTCATCACTTAATGGTAAACTAATTGGAGGATGTAAAAGTACTGATTTATGTATTTTTAGTTTACATCCTGTAAAATCAATTACGACAGGTGAAGGAGGTTTAATTCTAACTAATAATACTAATTGGTATAAAAAGTTAATTTTATTAAGAAATCATGGATTAAAGAGATACTCAAAAAACCATTGGGAAAATGATATGAAAATATTAGGTTATAACTATAAAATTACTGATTTTCAGTCAGCACTAGGGATTTCTCAATTAAATAAATTAAAAAGTTTCATACATAAAAGAAATAGAATAGCAAAGTATTACTATAATAGTCTAAAAGATTTAAATATTAAATTTCAAAAATATAATAAAAATAAAGTAAAGCACTCTTTTCATTATTTTATAGTAACTTTGAAAAAAAAAATAAGTAAACAAGAAAATTTACAGATAGTTAAATCAATGATCAAAAGTAGTATATTTCTTGGAAAACAATACAAGCCTATTAATCATCATACCTATTATAAAAAAAAATTTAAACAAGAATTTAGAAACTCTAATTACTATTATAATCAAAGCTTTCAATTACCAATTTATCCTGGATTAAAAAAAAAAGATTTAGATTTTATTATAGATAAGTTTAAAAAAATATTTCTTACAAAAAAATTATAAAATTTGTGTGATGGAACTCATAAAAAAAACTTTTAAAATTTTAGATAAAAAAGAAAAATTATATTTTTTTGTTCTTTTATTTTTAATTTTTATTTCAATGTTATTAGAAATGTTAACTATAGGTTTAATTTTTCCTATATTAAATCTGATTATGGATAATTCTCAAGAGATACAGAATTATTTATTTAAATTCAATTTTTTAGAAAATTTCTTTTTAAAAACCAAAGAACAAAAAATTATTCTGGTTTTAATTTTTTTCATTGTGATTATTTTTTTAAAATCAATTTATGGTACCTTTTTAGCAATTTTTATGAATAAATATTGTTATGACTTAAAAGAAAGATTTTCTAAAAGTTTATTTGAAAGCTATTTAAATAAAAAATATAAATTTTTTATTGATAATAATTCTTCAGTAATAATTCGTAATATAAAAGATGAACCTGATTTGATGGTCAATCAAGTTATTAAACCTTTTACAGTTTTGTTGGTAGATATATCTTTAATAATAGGCATTATAATTGTATTATTTTTATTTGATCCATTACTGACATTACTTTCCATCTTTCTTTTCATGAGCTCTGGTATTTTATTTATTAATTTGACAAACAAAAAAATAAAAAACTTTGGATACATTAGACAAGTAAATGATGGATTAAGAATTAAAAATATCCATCAAGCATTTAGCAACATAATTGAAATTATGATTCTCAATGCTAAAAGGATAATATTAAAACAATATATAGATCCGAATAAAAAAAGTTCAGAATCAACAAGAGCTGCTGTTATTCTTCAAGAATTACCTCGTGTTTGGCTTGAGATGTTAGCTGTAATGGGTTTGTTTATAATTACTTATGTAATGTTAGAATTTGATAGAAAAGTTGAGGAAATTATACCAGTAATAGGTCTTTTTGCTTTAGCTGCATTTAAAATTTTACCAACCAGCAATAGAATTTTAGCTTCTATTACTTCAATTAAATTTGGATTACCAACAGTAAAGGTAATAGTAAAAAATTTAAAGCAAAATAAAAAAATAGTTTCTAAAAAAGCAAGTTCAAATTTATTTAAATTTAAGAATAGAATTGAATTTAAAAATGTAAATTTTTCATTTAAGAATAAAAAAAAAATTTTTAACAATCTTAATTTTAGTATAAAAAAAAATACTTCAGTTGCTATTGTTGGAGAGAGCGGATCTGGAAAATCTACACTATTGAACTTACTCTTAGGTTTTTATAAACCGAAATCTGGAAATATCTTTATAGATAGAAAAAAATTAGATAAAATTAAAGATGGATGGATCAGCAATATTGGTTATGTTTCACAAGTTGCTAATATTATAGATGAAAGTTTAAAAAAAAATATTGCTTTCGGCAAAGATGAAACTGAAATTGACAAAAAAAAATTATTCGATGTTATTAAAAAAAGTAATTTAGATAAATTTCTTAAAAACTTACCTAGAGGAATTAATACTTTTTTAGGAGAAAGAGGATTAAAGATATCAGGAGGTCAAAGGCAAAGAATAACCATTGCTAGATCCATGTATAGTGACCCTTCAATTATTATATTTGATGAAGCTACTAATTCATTAGATACATTTACAGAAGAAAAAATTATAGACGAAATACTTAAATTAAAAAAAGAAAAAACACTCATCTTTGTTACTCATAGAACAAATAATCTTAAAAAATTTGATAAAGTATATGAACTTTCAAATTTCAAACTGAGAAGGAAAAAAGTTTAAAGAATAGTTAAATTTCCATAAATAAATATATTTTCATGATTATAAATTTTATAAAAAAAAATGAAAAATTGTATAATTTTTATTTAGCAAATTTTTATGATTATTATCATGAGTTAATAGATACTATATTATGGATTAAAAATTTATTTAAAGATCCTGCTCCAAATTGGTTAAAGCATTTAGTAATTAGAAAACACTCTATATATAATTCTATTTTTATAGAAACAGGAACTTTTACAGGGTACACCCTTATTAAAAATCGAAAGATGTTTAAGAAAATATATTCTTTTGAACCTTCAAAAAAATTTTATAAAATTTCAAAAAATAGACTAAAAAAATTTAGAAGTATTATTTTATTTAATCAAATTTCTGAAAAGGGATTGCCAAAATTATTAAAAAAAATTTCTGGAAATGTTACATTTTGGCTAGATGGTCATTATTCCGGAAATGAGACATATCAAGGTCCAAATAAAGTTCCTATTATTTACGAATTAAATTCGATTATAAACAAAAAAAAAAATATTAATAAATTTGTTATTTTAGTTGATGATTATAGGTTATTTGGAAAAAAACCTTATCCCTCAAAAAATTACCTAAAAAAATTTTGTAAAGAAAACAATTTAAAATATAAAATATCAAGAGATATTTTTATAATTAAAAATTAGTACTTTTAATGTCAAAAGAAAAAATAGTTATTTGTTTTTCTGGTGGTTTGGGAAACCAATTATTTAATTACGCATTTGGTAGATATTTGTCGTATTATTTTAATATAGATTTCATCATTGATACTTCTTTTTATAAATCTTCAGAAAATATTTTTAAAGAAAGTTTTAAACTCAAGGATTTTAAAATTATTAAAAATATAGAAACACAAGATATTCTTACTAATAATTTTTTTAAATTTTTAAAAATTTATAAAAGATTATTTAAAAATAATCCCTTAAATTTTAAAATTCCGAATTATTTTTTAAAAACAAATATAAAAAATTTTTATCAAGAGAGAAAATTTGAATTCGATAAAAGTATTTTTTTAAATAAACCAGAAAATAATTCTTATTACTATGGATATTGGCAATCAATTTTTTATTTTGATAAGATAAAAGACTTATTAAAGAGTGAATTAGAACAGATTAATATTAGAAATTCAAAAATTAGTTATTTTGTAAAAAAACATATTACCTCAAATACTGTTGCAATCCATATTAGAGGTGGTGATATGGAAGATGATGGTTTAATGGATTATGTGCCCGTTAATTTTTATAAAAATGGATTAAATTTTTTCAAGAAAAATTTTTCAGATTTAAAATATCATATATTTACAGATGATTTATTATTTGCAAAAAATCAGGTTAAAAAAATTTTTAATAAAGATGAGGAGATCATATTTATAAAAGATTTTGAATTTACTGATTTAGAAGAATTTAACTTATTAAAGTATTATTCAAATTATATACTTGCTAGAAGTACATTTAGTTGGTGGGCTGCATATCTTTCTTATAATAAATCAAAAAAAGTAATTTTACCTTCAATATGGTTTAAAAAACAAAAAACACCCATTGATAGAATTGCAGAAAATATGATAACCATGTCAGATGATTAGTAGTAAAATTTTAGATTTTGATTGTAAAAAATTTAATTTTAGAGAGTTAATTCAGGAGTTATATAAACTAGAAAGACTTGATGAATTGCATAAAGCTTTTGATATTGATAACGACATAAAACCAATAACTAAAGATACTCATTCATATTATCATAAGACTTTTTATAAAAAATTAGATAGTGGTTGGGATGATTTTACTGTTTTATATAATAAATTTATAAAAGAGCATGTTCTTAAAATTTTAGGTAAAGAAAAAATACTTTTTCAGACGTTACCAAATTTGAGAATCTCCCTTCCTAATAATGTAGCAGTATCTACTTGGCATAAAGATAGTGATAAAGATAATCTTCATCCATCAGGAGAAATTAATTTTTTTCTTCCACTAACCAAAGCTTTTGATACCAATACTTTGTGGATCGAGAGCAATACAAACAAGAATGATTTTAATCCAATAAATATTGATTATGGACAATTATTCATTTTTAGTGGTGGGAAATTAACTCATGGAAACAAAATTAATCAAACAGGAAAAACCAGAGTTAGTTTTGATTTTAGAGTTCTTCCATTTGAAAATTATAATCCTGATTACCCGTTTAAAACAAGGACAAAAAATCTTGCTTTTAAGCCTGGAGGGTATTATAGCGAGGCATCTGTATGAAAAATTTTTTAACTATTAAAGAATTTATAAAAATAAATAATTTAAATGACCCATGGGATGTTGTCGATTTATTTGAAAAAAAATTATCAAATTATACAGGAAGTAAGTATGCAGTGGCCGTCGATTGTTGTACTCATGGAATATTTCTTTCATTAAAATATTTTAATGAAAAGATTACTTTATCTATTCCACAAAACACGTACATTTCAATCCCCAATGTAATAAATATGGCAGGATATAAATTTAAATTTGAAAATATTGAATGGGATGGATCATATAAGCTTGATCCCTTACCCATAATAGACAGCGCATGTAAGTTCACAAAAAATATGTATGAAAATAACACTTTGATGTGTTTATCTTTTCATCACAGAAAACAATTACCAATTGGGAGAGGAGGCATGATATTAACCGATGATCTCAAAGCTTATGAGTGGTTAAAATTAGCTAGATATGATGGTAGACATTTGGAAAAAAAATATGATGAAGATAGATTTGAAACCATTGGATGGCATATGTACATGACTCCAGAACAAGCTTGTACAGGAATACAAATCTTTGATTCTTTTGATGATAAGAAAAATACCATAGGTGGATCAAGCACTTATAAAAGCTTGAGTAATTATTATTCAATTTTTAATAAGATTTAAATTATGAAAATATTAGTTTGCGGAGCTGGAGGTTTTATAGGTGGACATTTAGTTAAGAGATTAATTGATGAGGGAAAAAAAGTTAAAGCAGTTGATTTAAAAAAAACTGAAGATTGGTTTCAAATGCACCATGATGCAGAAAATATAAGTCTTGATCTTAAAGATAATATTAATTGTTTAAATGTTTTGGAAAACTGTAATTCTGTAATAAATTTAGCATGTAACATGGGTGGCATGGGTTTTATTCAATCATATAAAGCTGAATGCATGATGTCTGTTCTGATTAATACAAATTTATTAATTAATTGCAAAAAACTTGGTATCAAAGATTATTATTTTTCATCAAGTGCATGTGTTTACAATCAAGAAAAACAATTAAATTCTTTTGTTACTGGATTAAAAGAAAGCGATGCGTATCCAGCTTATCCTGAAGATGGATATGGGTGGGAAAAATTATTTAGTGAAAGAATGTGTAATCATTTTAATGAAGATTTTAATTTTAATTGTAAGATTGGACGTTATCATAATATTTTTGGTCCTATAGGTACATTTGATGGAGGTAGAGAAAAAGCTCCAGCTGCCTTATGTAGAAAAGTAGCTAAAGCAAAACTGAGCAACAGTAAGGAAATTGAAATTTGGGGAGATGGTGAACAAACGAGATCTTTCTTGTATATTGATGATTGCATAGATGCGACATTGAAATTAATAGAGTCAAATTTTAATTTACCAATTAACATAGGAAGCGAAGAACAAGTATCTATAAACCAGATGGTAAATTTAATTGAGGAAATAGCAGAATTTAATGTAGAAAAAAAATATATAGATGGTCCACTTGGTGTAAGAGGGAGAAATAGTAATAATGAGCTTATTGAAAAAGAGTTAAATTGGAAACCTAGCTATAATTTAAAAATGGGTCTAGAAAAAACATATAATTGGATATTTAAAACTCTAAAAGAAAATAAAAATTCGGATATAACGAAATTTAGTTATTTTTAAATGAAAAAAAATATATATTTTTTTGAAATTGAAGATGTTTTAACAAATCAAGCCAAGTTACCTTATAGAACAGGATTAATTTGGTCTTATTGTTTAGAACATAAAAAGATAAAAGATAATTTTAATCTTGATGGATGGTATTGGTATAGAGATAAAGACAATACTGTTGAAAAAATATTTAAAAAAATAAAAAATCCTAAGTTAGTTGCTTTTTCCTGCTTCGTGTGGAATTGGAATTGGAATATGCAGATGGCAAAAAAAATCAAAAAAAAATGGCCTAAATGCATTATTTTAATTGGTGGATGGCAACCTCCAATTTCTGATAGGAGTCAGGGATTTTTTAAAAAGTATAAATATATAGATATTATTTCTCACGGAGAGGGAGAGGTGACTGTTAAAGAGGTTTTGCTTGAAATTTTAAAAAGTAAAAGAGATTGGAAAAAAATCAAGGGTTGTTCAATGCCATATAAAATGCTGAATAAACAAAACAACTTAAAGAATAATGTAATTGATCATAACTTTAAAAAAATAGATGAAAAGTACGAAAGAAACCCTGATAAATATGATACTTTTGTTACTGATCCAAGACCTAGAATTGATCATTTAGCTTTAATGCCTAGTCCATATCTAAATGGATTATTTGATAGAATAATTAAAAACTGTCCGTATGATTTAGAAGCAACTATAGAAACTACAAGGGGTTGTCCATTTGGATGTACTTTTTGTGAAATTGGAACTAAATATTATCAAAAAATAAAAACACCCACTATAGAAAAAGTTTTTAGGGAAATCGATTGGTTATCAAAAAATAAAGTTATATTTGTTTATAATGCAGATTCAAATTTTGGTATGTTGCCAAGCCATTTAGATATTGCAAGCTATTTAATTAAAAAAAAAACTGAAACAGGTTATCCAGAGAAGCATAGAGTGGATTGGGCCAAAATACACGGAGATAGAGTAATAAAATTAGCTAAAATGTTTTACGAAGCTAAAATGGATAAAGGAATCACTATCGCTCTTCAATCTATGAATCCTCAAACTTTAGAAGCAGTAAAAAGGAAAAATATGGATGATGGTAAATTATCTGATTTTTTGAAGAAATATAATGACTCTGATCTTCCCAGTTATATGGAACTTATCTTAGGTCTTCCAGAAGAAACAACTGAATCTTTTGTCGATGGTATTTGCAAAATAATGGAATTAGGTCAACATAATTATATTGGTATTTACCCCCTGACTGCACTTCCAAATACGCCATTTGGCGATCCAAAATATATTAAAAAATATGGTTTAAAAATTATAGATACATTCCCAGCCTTTTCTCATGTTGATATCTCTGAGCAAAATAACTTTGAGAGAGAAAAAATGGTTGTCTCAAACAGGCTAATGACAATAAGCGATTATAAAGATGCTACTTTATGGAGATGGCTGTTTATGTTTTCTCATTATTTGGGATATACACAATATTTATCAAGATTTTTAAGATCAAACATTGGATTATCTTATAAAGATTTTTATTTAAGTTTAATGAAATTTATCAGAAATCCTAAAAAATCTAAATTTCTAAATAAAGAGTATCAACTTACTGTCAAAGCAGTAAATAAAGTTTTAAAATGTAAAGGACCATGGGGAAGGGCAGTTAATCAAATAAGAGAAGATTTTGCATGGGATTTTGAAGAGGCAACAGCTATAAATATCATTTTAAATAGAGATGAGTTTAATAAAGATATATATAATTTTATGAGTTCTTTTGGTATGAAAAGGGAACTTCTAGATGAATTAATGAAATTTCAGGATAATGCAACAGTAGATCCAACAAGAAATTATCCATATAAGATTGAGTCAAAATTTAATTTAAATGACGTAATTAAACTTTCAAGTAAATTAAAAAAAGAAAAACAAGTAATTTTTGTTCAAGGCAAAAACTACAATAATGATATTTTTGAGTGGGGAAAAGAAACATTGTGGTGGGGTCGTAGAGTAGCTGCTAATAAAGCTAAATTTGAAATTAAAAATAACAAAAAAATTAATTTTGATTTGAAAAATTTCCAACCAGTTATTTTTGATAAAAGATAACTATTTAATTTTAAAAACCGTTCCTGAGTAAGTATTTCTAAAAATAGTATTAATTAGCTTTAATTTTGAATTATTAGTAATCATTTTGGGAGGATTAAATGCAATTATATAATTATTTGAGTGATTTTTATTAATTATTTTTGTTAGTATTTTTTTAAGTTTTTGATCAGGAAAAGGGTCAAACATAAAATATATATTTTTTTTAGAGTTGAAACTGTATTTTTCTGCGTCAGAACAAATATAATTGATCTTACATTCGTATTTTTTATTCCACTTTTTCGCAAAATAAATTTTTTCGTTGTTTTTTGCCTGTTGAACTAAATTTTTAATAATTTCAATACCTATAATTTTTTTAAACCTAAATTTAGAAGCTATTAGAGTAACTTTACCTTTACCGCTTCCAAGATCGATAAAATTATATTTTTTATAGTTTATATTTAAACTTTCTATTGCCTCAACAACTAGAGAACTGTATGCAGGAGAATAGTGTTTGTAATTTTTTGATGACTTTCCTTCTCTTATTTGAGTTGAAGTTCCATTTATTAAATCAAAAATTAAATTATCTTTAATTTCATCAAATAGGCTAATTATTCCTCTATTTTTTAATATCTTAAAGTAACTTTTAAAATAAAAGTTAGAATTTTCAGGCATATTTTAAATTTATTATTATTTTAAGATTGTATTTTTCTTAAATGATCTTTGAAAAATACTTAATATTATTTCAATTATAATAGCGTAAAAAATTGCAGATATAACTGTATTTGTAAAAAAGGGAATTGCTAGAACATAACATGTTAATAAGCCTGAAATTGTATAACCATAAGATCCAATTAACCATACACCAAAGTTAGTTGTAACAAAAAATATGACCGCGCCTGTTAACACTCCCAAAAATCTAGACGTCAATGTTGAAGAAAAATATTTAGAAATTATACCAATTAAAATAATACTTCCCCATGTAAATAATATAACACTATGAAAACCCAATATTAAATCTGTAATCCCAAAGGCAAAAATAACTGGTGCTATATATCTGTATCCAAATATCGCAGGTATATAAAAACTAATTGCAATCAAACTTGTAAAATTAGGAGGATGAGGAATTAATCGACTTACAGAAATAGCTAATAGTATACCAGCCGAAATTTTTAAATATTGCATGATATTATATTAATAAATGTGAAATTTATTACAATACGCATATAACTAAAATTTACTTCTTATTCCAAGATTTAAAGCTCTATCCATTGTCGAATACATATAAGCTTGTTCATAATTTTCATTAAAAATATTTTCTATGTTAAAATAAAAATCTAAATTTCTATTAACATTATAATTAATATTGTAATTAGCTAAATAATATTCTTTTAAAATAACATCAGCAAAATTATTGTTTGCATTTCCATAATCTCTTACCTCATCAGAATATTTAAAATTTAAATTGTGACTTAATCTATTTTTTGAATAATTGATATGTATAGACCATGAGTGTCTTGGTACCCTGACCATTGATTCATCTATACATGAAGTTGAACCAACATTAGGATCGTCGCAATCAGCACCATCATGTGTGTCATTATAATTGTAATTAATATCAAAATCTAAAAATTTATTAAATTTCCAGTCTGAAGCAATTTCTATTCCTTTACTCTTAATTTTTGCATCAGCATTTTTTACCTTCCATCCATGAGATTGCCATCCCTCTAAAGGATCCTTGTATTCTATATTAAAAATTGAGACTATAAGATTTGCATCAAAATTTTGAAAATATTTTTCATACCCAATATCAAAACTTTTACTTTTTTCTGGCTTTAAATCTTCTTTATTAGTGACAGAAGATCCGTAGAAATAATCATATAAAGTTGGAAATCTTAACCCTGTTCCAAAAGATGATCTTATTTTAGAATTATTTTCTAAAACATAAGTTAATGTTGCTCTTCCGGTATTAAAACTACCAGCTGTAGTATGATCATCTCTTCTTAAACCAATTGTTGAATATACTTTTTCAGATGGTCTAAACTGAAAATCAGCATATTGTGAGTATATCGCTTCATCACTTGTTAGATAATCTGTAGGCCAATCTTTTTGAAATCTTGCTTTATCAAATTCATGATCAAAACCATATAAAAATTTTTTATCAAGATTAAAATTATATTCACCAATAAAATTTATGGAGTCCCTATAACCATAATAATCTTTCTCTGAATTTGTATAAGTCTTTGTCGCTCGCTCAATATCTGTATAGTTATATAAAAGAGTATTTTTATGTTTTCCAAAATCAGAAATTAACTTCAAACTGTAAGTTAATTCTTTATCATCTGTTGAATTATTTTTATCTGTTCTGCCTGATGTTACTTCATCATAATTTAAAAAAGAGTCACTTAATCTTATATTTCCTTTAAAATAAAAATTATCATTAAATATATATTTATATTTTGATATAATGCTTTTATTTTTATAACTATCGTCGTCATTTGTTGAAACTTCATCATTCATGGCTGAGATACCATCCGTATTAAATAAATTTAACCCAAAATAATATGAATGATTGTTATATGAGTCTCCATAAGAGACATCCAAGTTTTTCATATCATTTGATCCACCTGAAACAACAAATTTATTTAAATTTTGATCCTCCCCATCTTTGGTATAAATATTTATTGTTCCACCTATAGCCCCTGAACCATACATTGAGCTTTGTGAACCCCTGAGTATTTCAACATTTTTAATTGAACTATTCATTACATTTGAAAAATAAAAACTATTATCACTTGATGATGGGTCTGACATTTTAACACCATCAATATAAACAGTTGAATATCTTTTTGGCAAACCTCTTAATTGAATTCCTGAAATAGTTCCGTGACCTCCTGATCTAAAATAGTTCATTCCTGGTAAATTATTATTTAGCGTTTCACCTAAAAAAAAAGTATTTGAATTTTCAATTGTTTCCTGATCAATTATCGAAACTGAGCTACCTACTGAACTATAAGATTTAGGACTTTTATTAGGAGCTATTACAATAATAGGAATATCAAGAGCCAAAGCAGTTTGTTGCAAACAAAATAATATAAAAAAAATAATTGTTATTAAACTTTTTAGTTTCGGCACATCTCCTCCACGAGATAAATTTTTATTTACGCCGATGCTAATTTAAAAATTGTAGAACTAGACTTTTCCTGGCCTTCATTCAACAGCGGACTTTACTGGGTGGCGCTCCGACTTTACGGTTGCAGGAACAGCCAATGAATTTCACACTGATTTCCCACCATGCATTTCAGCAAAATTAATATAGTTAATTAAAAATATTTATCAAACTAAAATTATAATTTATTTATTCAATAAAAATTAAACCAACTACATGTTTTCTAATAGACTCTAATATAAACCATTTTTTTATTTTTTTTTCCTCAATATACTCAAAAAAGAAACTGTCATTATGGAGATCATCAATAACGATAATAGAATTCGTACCTAAATAATTATCTATTCTTTTAAAAAATCGCTTTTTTGAACTATATCTTTTATCAGAATCATAAAATAAAAAATCAATTTTACTAAATTCATTTTTAAACTTTTCAAAATTTTTATTATCACCCAATACTTCTAGTTTCCAGTTTTTCTTAAAAGATTCTGGAACTACTATACCTATATATTGTTCAGGATTTTTTAATCGAAAATATGGAAAATCACTTGAAAATAACTTACCAATATTATTTTTTTTTATTCCCTCTAAAAAGGTATAAGAAGAATAACCTGCAGCCACTCCAGTTTCTAAGATTATTTTAGGTTTATAATATCTTGTAAGAAAATAATGAATTTCAAGAGCATAATTACCTCCAAATTTAATATTTTTATATTTATTGGTTATTGAATCAGATTTATTTATAATTTCATCTGTTCTTAATATGGCCTCATTATAAAGATCTTCATCAATATTAGTTAAAAATCCTTTAGCTTCAATTTTAAGACTATCAATTTTTTTTAAATTTTCTTCATTTTTTAATTTAGGTTTTTTGTCAAAAAACATTAAATAAATTTTATTTAACATTTGAAAAAAATATTTTTTTTGAGAAAGGTTTATTAATATATTAATCATTTTTTTCATAAAATTTTAATTGAGTAAAGACCATCAATTAAGAAGTTTTCGTTATCTGTAGTATAATGATGAACTCCTTTTATCCCAAACTTAAAATTTGGTTTAATATTTTTTAATATTACTTCTTTATAATTTTCAATATTTAAAATTTCAATTTTAGAAATATTTAAAGAACCTCCATAAACATCTGTTGAATTATTTTGAGAAGGTCTTAAAAGATCGCCATTGTCATTATAAAATAAATTTCCAGCACCTCGTGCGCATGAATAGTTTTCTATGACAGGATTTTTTTTGTGAGGAATTATATTTAAAAAATTATTTTCTAATTTATAAATATTTAATTTTGAATTATAATTTTTATCTTCATTTAGTATATTCACAAAAAGCCATATTTGATCATTTTTGTCTTGAAAAATAGTAGGATCAACTATTTTTTGTTTACTAAATAATCTTAAATGTTTTTCCCACAAGTAGGGAAATTTTACTGATTTATAAATATTTACTTCATTACTTTCCTCACTTTCTGGAATTAAATAATATACGCCATTAATTTTACTCACACATGGGTAAGATAGATGAAACTTACTAGATAATATGGTTTTTACATTTATTAATTTGTTATCTAAAATTTCCCCACATTTTATTATACCTTTTTCATCATCATATGAATATTCCTCAAAAAAAATAAATTTTTTACCATCATCATTTATCAAGAAAGGGTCGGCCCAAAATTTTTTTTTTGGTGGATTAATAGCTATAGTTTTAGCGAATGATTTATCTGAGATATTATTTCCTTCACCATAAAACAACACCCAACAACTAAATCTTAAATTAAAAAAAATTAATATTTTTTTTAATATTTTTTTTAAATTCATAACAAAATTTTATTTAATTCTTTCAAATTATTTACAATTAAAGCATCTTTATTTTTAATTTTTTCAAATCCCCAATTTACATGAATATATTTTATTTTTGCTTTTTTTGAGCAATTATAGTCAAACCTCGTATCACCAATATAAAAAATATTTTTTCTTTTGAAGCTTAATTTTTTCATAATTTTTTTTAATCCTTCTGGATGTGGTTTCCCTCTTTTTACGTCGTTACCCGCTATAACAGCATCGAATTTAAGATTAAATTTTTTAAGCAAAAAATTAGTTCTAAATTTATCTTTTGAGGTAAATAGTGCGATTTTATATTTTTTTTTTAATTTTCTAATTAATAATTTAATCCCTTTAAATAATTTAATTTTATTTTGATAATGAATAGAGTTTTTTTTATAGTTATATGTGATTTTTTTAAAATCTTTTTTTTTAATATATAAGTTTTCAAGAATTTTGTTAAATGGTAGTCCAATATTTTTTTTGTACTCATTAAAATGAATATTATATCCTTCCAGACTTTTGATAGTTTTATTCCATGTTAACTGCATATTTTTTTCTGAGTTAATTAAAACCCCATCAAAATCAAAAATAATTAATTTTCTTTTATTCACTATAAAAAATATGATTTTTAGTTGAGCCAAAAATTTCAGGATGGAAAGGTGACGCAGTTTTGCTTTTTAAAGTGTATCCATTATTTAACAAATTTTTTAATATTAATTCGTAATTATTTAGATTTTCGTCAAGTTCAATTAATATTGATTTAATTTTTTTGTGTTTAAGAGTGTTTATTGCACCATTTAGGATAATTTCTTCATTTCCATCAACATCAATTTTTATATGATCAATTTTTCCAATTAAATTAACTAATTCATCTAACTTAATTGAGTAAGATCCTTGATTAAAACTTGGGGTAAAATTTTTTCCAAATTGATCCTTTGTATTGTTAAAAGAATTTAAAGCTTCACCCCAATCTAAATTGAAAATGTTCAATTTATCAACTTTGGTATTTTCATGTAGTGAAAGTGGCAGAGCATTTATTTTTGATGATAAGTTGTTATCAAATATATTTAAATTCAGCATTGCAAAATTTAAACTTTCTGGCTCAATTGCCCATACTTTCAAACCTTTTGTTGCCGCGTATAAACTGTATATTCCAATATTTGCACCTATATCAAGAAAAACCTCATCATCATTAAAATTTTCAATCCATTTGATAGTATCTGGTTCTTTAGAAAAGAAAGTATTAGCTCTCATTTGACAAGTAGAACTATAATTTCTAAGAGAAAAAACTTTTTTACCACTTTTATAAATGTAAATTTTATTTTTAAAAAAATAATATTTTAATCTATTAGGAAGAATTAAATCTATTAAATTGAATATAATTTTCTCACATTTAAGTAAAATTACTTTTAAAAATCTAAAATTTTTTCGGTAATTTTTTAAAAACATAAATTATTTTTTGAAATATTTATCAAAAATTTTAAAAAAATATCTCAAATTATTGATATTTGTTGTTGTTATATTCATTATATTTGAAAAAGTATTTGGGTAAGAATAATTAACAAATATTTTGTTTTTTTTTAAAAATTCACCTATCGATTTTGTTTGAACCTCATCCTTTAACTTTATACAAATTGAGTTTGAGTAACTTCCATAACAATTTATATTTCTCATTAAAAATTGTTTTTTAGCAAAGTTTCTTGCTCTGATTATATTATTTACCCTTTTTTTTGTTTTAAGTTTAAAGTTATCAATAGCATCTATGGCATCATCAATACTTCCTACAGGCAATTCTAGCGCAAACCTATATGATGAAATCTCTTCATTTAATTCTTTATTACAAATTGAGTAAGCAACTCTTATACCAGGCAAACCAAAAGATTTTGATAAAGATCTTAAAATAATTAAATTTTTATAAACTTTAAAAAGTTTTTTGAATGTTTTGCTTCCTAATCCATAATAAATTTCGTCAAGTAAAACAATAATATTTTTTCTTTTACAAAAGTCCAAAATTTTTATTACTTCGTTTTGTTTCCAGTATTTTTCTATGGGAGAAGAAGGATTAACCAAAATTAATATAGTTGATTTATTTTTTTTTAATCCATTAATAATGTAATTGGCATTGATTCTTTCTGGTTTTTCTGGATCTATCTCAAATTTAAACTTCTTGTAGTCAAATAGATCAGAGAAAATTTCATAAATAAAATAATTTGGTGTATTAAAAAATATTCTCTTTTTATTTTTTTTTTGGTGCCAAAGCAATATATCTTTAAATAAACTTTCAGTTCCTAGAGCAACATTAATTTCATTCTGTTTTACTTTCTCAAATTTACAGATTTTATCAATTAGTTTGGTTGTGTCAGGATAAAAAAATTTATTTTCAATTTGCCTTTTATTTATAAATGAATTGTCTCCGTATTCAGACCTATTTAACCTTAGAATTTTTTTTGGGTCAGGACTCGGCCTTCTAATTCTTTTTATAATATTATTTTTCAATTTTTATTTGCGTTTATAAATTTTAAAGTTTCTCTCTTTTCAAACATTTTTCTCCTCAGAGAGAATTTCTTTGAGAATCTTTTCATTTTTTCTTCATCATAATTTTTTTTAGATGATATTTGGTATAATATGATTTTTCTTGAATTACTTGATATATTATGGCTTGATCCATGAATTAATTTCCAGTCAAAAAGTACAACATCTCCAGATTTACAATTTAGATATTTGATTTTGTTATTTTTATCTAATTTTTTTAATTCAAATTCTGAGACAGCATTTTTTTGAAGAAGATTAATATTTAAAAATTTTTTATGTTTAAAAGTTTTATTATGAGTCTTCTCATAATAGGCTAAAGAAGAATTAAATATTGATTGTGGATCGACACAAATCATTAATGAAAATAATTTTTGATTATTTTTAAAACCTAAATTTTTCCAATATGAATAATCTTGATGAAAGTATTCAACAGTACCAAAGTATTCTTTTTTAATATTACATTTTGCATTCCATACAATGTATTTATCTGAATTTAGAATTTCACTTATTAATTTATTGATTTTTTTTTTATTTATTAGTTCAATAAAATATTTTTCTTTTTCCAAAGATCCTATAATTGCTCTTTCATTTAAAGGTTCTGTGTTTCCTCTATTTTTTTTTTGTTTTTTTTTTAATTCATCTAGTTTTTGTTTTGTTTTGTTAATTTCATTTTTGTTAAAAAAACTTTTTAATATAACAATCCCTTTTTTTTTGTATTCATTAAACTCTTTAGTCATATAATTTTTTTTATAATGGTTTGCTTTTTAGAATATTTCTTGCAGCAAGTAAGTCGTTATAGGTATCCACCGAGGGACCATTTATATCAACCATAAATGTTATAACAATTTTGTCATTTTCTAAAAGTCTTAACATTTCAACTGACTCCGATAATTCTAAATTTGACGGTGAATTATTACTAAAAATATTGAGGGCCTCAGGTCTAAATGCATATAATCCTAATTGTTTATAATAATTTATATTCAATGTTCTAACATTTGGATAAGGGATACCAGATCTTGTTAAAAATAAAAGTTTGTAATTTTTTGAAATGGCAGCTTTTACTGATGAATGACTCATTAAGTCATTTAGATCTGTAAGTTTACATATGCCGTTTGATGCGCAAGCTTCAGGATTCTCTTTTAGTGATTTTATAGAATCATCTATATGTTTTTGATTTACAAAAGGCTCGTCTCCTTGAACATTGACAATGATGTCATAATTTTCATTTTTTTTAATAATTTCATATGCTTCGGCAATTCTATCAGTTCCAGTTGGATGTTCTGAGCTAGTCATAATAAAATTAAAGCCAAATTTATCACATGTGTCAGCAATTCTTTTATCATCTGTTGCAATATAAACCTTATTTATATTTTTATTTTTTTGTGCCTCGGAATAAGGATAATATAAAAGAGGTTTATTATTTAAAATTTCCAAAGGTTTCCCCGGAAATCTTGTTGAATTATATCTGCATGGTATTATTGTACAAATTTTCATTTTATGAATGTATATATTTCATCTGAAAATAACAATATTTTTCTTCATCAAAGATTATATATAATAAAAAAATTTTTATCTGATGATGTTGTCTCAAAAAAAGTTTTTTTATTTACTGAAGATTTTTATTCTTTAAAAAAATTAGATAATAAAATTAGACAAAATAATTTCAGAACTCTTTATATCGTCGATAAAGTTATTAATTCTGACCATTTTAAGCAATACTTAAAAAAAAAAAAATTTTATTTCAATTATATTTTTTTTTTAAAAAAAATTATTCTTTATATTAAATTAATTTTTTATTTCAAAAATTTTAGATCATTACTTATTAATATTAAGTTAATATATATATTTATAGATAAGAAAGATAAAAAATTATCAATAACAGGTAATAAAAATTTTATTATTTTTTTTTCGAAGCCATTTATTCATATTAATAAAAGTAAAATAAAAACTTTAAATCATAATAAAACTAAAATTAAAGGAAATTATAGTTATTATTTTGATAGTGCTTTTCCATTGCACCCTGATCTAATAGGTATTAAGAAAAAATTAAAATTTAATGATTTTAATAAAAAATTTGTTTTAGAGTATCTAAATTACATTGATAGAATTTTTGGTACCAAAAAAAAGGTTATAATTTTTTTACCTCCTAGAACATATGAGTCCATATTAAAAAATATTCAATTTAAAAATTTTATTTTAAAATTTAATCCTACAAAATATTATTTTATGAAAGGTATTGATAGTTATTTAGCACTTAATAAAAAAAATAATAAAATTTTTAGTCAAAAAGGTGGTCAAATAAATTTTTTTAAAGAAAAAAAAATCTTTAATTTAAAAACAATTAAACTTGATAAAAAATTTGTTGACATTTTTAATAGCCTGAAAGAAAAAAATTTGATTAAAGAAAATGAAGACTTAATTAAAAATTTTAGTTCAATTTTTTTTGAAGTCTTTTAAAAGTAGAAATTGATATTTATTGATCGTCTTATAAAATTTTCATTTATATCGATTGGTTCTACTGAGTGCCAAGAAGCATGATTTTTAACAAAACCATATAGAATATTAGGTTTAAATTGAGTTTTGTGAAATAATTTAATGTCTTTTATATTTTTATTATCATACTGATGATAATTATTAAAATTTTTGAAATTTGATGTCCAGAAACTTGTTCCTAACTGATCTTGTTTTTCAGAGTCATAATTTTTTAAGGGAAAATATAACATTAAACTTAAAAGTTTCTCACCACTGTCAGTATGTGGAACAATTTTACCACCGTTAAGAATATACGAATACTGTATTTCAATTTTAATCTTATTGAATGGACTAATTATATAAAACAATCCATCTTTATTAACTTCTTTTACAATTTTTGG
>MDSW01138967.1_pt1 | contig 29159 bp, 28 predicted proteins | sample 811171 | NCBI WGS metagenome assembly MDSW01 (sample SAMN05326641, study PRJNA326480) | marine metagenome | isolation source: seawater | place: Atlantic Ocean: North West | collected 2012 | reverse complement strand
TTTTTTTTTTTTTTTTTTGGAGAAGTAGCTCTACCAGCACTGGAGAAGTAGCTCTACCAGCACTGGAGAAGTAGCTCTACCTGCACATTAATTACAAGTTTAGGTCTTATCAGACCTTTGAATTACATTCTATCTAGGAAATACCCGACCTCTGCCTCTTCATATACCTCTGCCTCTTCATATACCTCGGCCTCTGCCTCGACCTCTACCTCGGCCTCTGCCTCGACCTCTGCCTCGACCTCTGCCTCGACCTCTGCTGGAGATTTGGCCACCCCCCAGTTGTGTTTGAGAAAGTTTCTCTTCTCTCTCTTCTCTCAACCTCTGCTTATCTTTTTCCTCCATCTTCTCTATCACTTTTTGAGAGAAATGTTGATAGAGTTCTCTCTTTCTCAACCTCTGTTGGTTTATTTTACACCATTCAAGCATACAATCTCCGAGGCACTCCTCGCAATGCCTCTTTTTATAAGCTTTTTGTGCAATATGCTTCTCTTTTTCCTTCTCTTTTTCCTTCTTCTCTCTCTCTTTATTCTTCTTCTCAATCCAGAGAGAAAATCTCTTTCTCTCTTCCTCTTTCTTCAACTGCTGCTTTTTTCTCTCTCTCTCTCTTCTCAACTTCTGCCCCTTTGTCATCTTCTTTTCTTTCTCTTCTCTCTCCTCTCTCCTCTGTTCCTCTCTCTCTTCTCTCTCCTCTTCTCTCTCCTCTCTCCTCTGCTCTGCTATTTTCTCTTTTTTCAGATCCCAAAGCCTACCGAATGCGATTTGCAGATTCATCGATAGATCTACAGTGTCATCAGCTTTGAATTTAGTATTTGGGTCGTCCTTACTATTGCTCTGCTGCTTCGATTCGGGATTATTAACCATCGAGACGATATCATTTACCACCATCATCTTAGAGTTGAATTTCAAATTATCCCACCATAATTTCAGGCCACGCGCAGTCTTAAACAGAGACGGGAAACTTATCAGATTCATGCGATCTGATTTCTGTGCTATGTGGTTCAGCTCATGTTCAGCTTTATCCAATGATGCTTTAATATAGTTATTCATTACGAATTCAAGGTGTCCATCACTTTTCTTCCCACCTCGTGTCTGTTTGAAAAATATACCACAGATAAACACTTTGAGCATCAGAAATTCGAGATTACTGAAATCGTATTCGCCGTCATAGTCTTCTGGTTGTATAAATTTTGTGAAAAGGTAGGAGTACAGGAAAAATTTCCCATATAGAAGGCCCTTTAAAGGACCTTCCATGATATCTTTCATCGTGTTAAATCGAGGTCTTCGGTCGATGGCTAGTTGAACTAGTTGGTCAATTATATTCGCCATAAGATGAATATCAAGCGTAATTGCTATATTTGCCATTTCGAGAATTTTCCAAATATTTGGAAATCTTGAAGTAATTTAATTTTACTAATAAAAAATTCAATTTTTGATTTTTACCTAAGTTTTATAAAAATATAAAAAAAAATTTTATAACTATAAATATATAAATATATAAATATATAAAAAAAAATGAGTATATTAGATTTTAAATTCTTAAGAGAATTAATAATAGTAGGTATGGTTTTTACAATAATAGGAACTATAATAGGTTATATAATATCATATATAGATTATCCAGGAAAAATGGATTTACCAATAAATTGTAAAGAATGGAATAAAAATTATATAATGGAGATAAGTTTATTTGTAACAGCAATATGTGCACATATTATATTAGAATTATCAGGAATGAATAAATTTTATTGTATGCATGGTGTCGCATGTCAAAAAAAAATAATATAATGAGGTGCACCCGGCGGGTAGGGGAATCTTCGATTCCCGTGAGACCTCTATGAGGTCTCCAACCACGTGTGGGTGTGAGATACTTTGTATCTCACGAGACCCGTTAGGGTCTCCTATTTTGTCCCGCCCCTATAAAATTAATGATTATGTTCAAAAATATCATATAATATATCTTTAATAAAATTAGAACTTAATTCTTTATAATATTTATATTTAATAATTAAAATAATAAATTCATTAATATTAGCAGATTTATTATAAATAAAATAAAATTTATCAAATGAATTATATTTTTTATTTATAAAAGTAGGTTTCATATTTAAATAATTATAAAATAAATGTAATATTTTTTTTTGATTTAAAAATTTATAATCAATAAAATTAATATTTCTAATAAATTCAGTAATAATATAATAATTATTTTTTTGAATAGCATAATCAAAAACAGATAAATTATTATTATCATATTTATTAATATCAGAATTATTAGCAATTAAAGTTTTAATAATATCTAAATTATTATTATCAATAGCTAAATGTAAAGGTGTTTCTTCATAAATGTTAAATTGATTAACATTAGCATTATTATGAATTAAATAATTAAAAATTAAAGTAGAAGGATCTTTATAATCTAATCTACAAACATTCTGTATTTTATTATCAGTAAAAGGTTTTATAACATTAATAGCAATATGTAAAGGTGTATAACCATCTTGATTATATGTATTAATAGATATATTATTATTTATAAGAAATTTAGTAATTTTAAAATTGGAATTATAAATGGCCAAATGTAATAAACTACAAGAATTAATATTAATTTTAGAATTATTATAAAATAGCATTTTAGTAATAATAAGATTATTATTAGCAATAGCATTATAAATAGGTGTTTCTCCCATTAAATTAATATGATTAACATCAGCATTATTTTTAATAAGAAATTTAGTAATTTGTTTAAAATTATTATCAACAGAATAATGTAATAAAGAATTACTAGAATTATCATAAGAATTAATATTAGCTTTATTTTTTATAAGAAATTTAAGCATATCTTTATTATTATTAATAATAGCAAAATAAGAAGGTGTATAACCTTCAATATTTTTAAAATTAATATCAGCATTATTTTTTACAAGAAATTTAGTAATTTTAGATAAATTATTATTAACTGATAAGTGAAGAGGTGTATCCCCATCTATATTAGATACATTAATATCAATATTTTGGTTAATAAGAAATTTAGTAATATCATAATTATTATTATAAATAGAATTATGTAATGGATAATCGCCATCATTATTATATTTATATATATCAGCACCTTCATATACAAGACATTTAACATTAGATAAACAATTAAAAGAAGCAATAAATAAAGGTGTTTCTCCATTATAATTACATATATTAATATTAGTATCAATATCTAATAAATTTTTAATAATAGAACTACTATTATTAATATCTGCCCAATATAATAACCCCTCATCATTATTAATATAAATAAACGAAAATATAATAGAATAAATATCTTCATTAAATATATAAGAAAATTCTGAAGTAAACAATCTGGTATTCATAATTAATAGATACTAGACTAAGTCTGAAAAGTAGTCTATTAAAATATTTGTATATAAATATAAAAATATATATAAAAAATTCAATTTATATAATAGAAATTTTTAAATAATGGTGGTGGCTGGAGACCCCGTAGAGGTCTCACGGGGACCTTCGGTCCCCCCTACCTTAGGTTGTCCCATGGTGTGCTAAGCACTCCCTTACCTCATAGAGGTCTCACGGGGATCTTCTATTCCCCTACCCTTATATCATTAAAATAAATCTGGCCAAAATACCAAATATAATAATAATAATACCATGTATTTTTTTATAATTAATAAAACTATTATTATAATAATATAGAGGGTCTTCTATATGTTTAAAATTAATAAAAAAATAAATAAAAATAATAACATAACTAAAAATCATTAAATAATTATAGTTAAAAAGCATATCTTTAATATAAAATAATAGTATATAATACTATATAATAAATAAAATAAAATATAATTTAAATATAAAAATATAAAAAATATATAATATAATGAATACAAATACTTATACAATAGGTATAATAGGTTTTGGTAGATTTGGCCAATTTTTAGGAAAAAATTTAGTAAAAAATTTTAAAGTATTAGCAACATCTAGAAAAAATTATTCAAATATAGCCAATAATAATAATATAAAATGGTTTAATAATTTAGAAGAATTTTTCACGAATAAGATAGATATAATAATATTAAGTACAAGTATATTATCATTTGAAACTATAATAAAAAAAATTAGTAATTATAATTTAAAAAACAAATTAATATTAGATGTATGTTCCGTTAAAGAACACCCAAAAGAAATAATGTTAAAATATTTAAAAGATTCTTCAATAGATATATTATGTACTCATCCAATGTTTGGTCCAGATAGTGGAAAAATATCTTGGAAAAATTTACCATTTGTTTATGAAAAAATAAGAATAATAAATAATGATCGTTTAATATTATTATTAAATTTTTTTAAAGAAAAAGGTTGTTTGATGATAAATATATCTTCAGAAGAACATGATAAATTAGTAGCAAAAAGTCAATTTATAACACATTTTACAGGTAGATTTTTATCTAAATTAGATTTAAAATATGATAAAATAAATACGGTAGGATTCAATAATTTATTAGAAGTAATAAATAATACAAATAATGATAGTTTTGATTTATTTAAAGGGTTATATGAATATAATAAATATTCAGAAATAGAATTATTAAATATAAAAAAAAGTTTTGATGATTTATATAAAAAATTAAAAAATTAATATATAATATATAATAATGAAATATATATCAGTATTAGAAAATAAAGGTTATATAATTTTTACTAAAAAAGAAAAATATACAGAAATAAAAATAAATTTATCAAATTTACCTAAAAATAAAAAATTAGGATTACACATTCATGAATATGGTGATATGAGATCAAATTATTTATCTAAAAAAAATGGGGGGGACTTCGGTGTCCCTATTAAATGCTGTAGTTCTGCAGGAGTTCATTATAACCCATATAAAAAAGAGCATGGTAATTTAAATAGTAAAGAATCACATTTAGGTGATTTAGGTAATATAATAACAAATAAAAATGGTTTATGTAAATGTATATTAAAGGCAAAAAAAATAAAATTAAATACAAAATATGATATTCTAGGTAGAATGTTAATATTACATGATAATGAAGATGATTTAGGATTAAAAAATAATAAAAAATCAAAATTAACAGGAAATTCAGGAAATAGATTAGTATGTGGTATAATAGGTTTAATGAATAAAAATTATAAATAATAATATAAAAATATTGTTAATAATATAAATACTTTTAATATCAAAAATAACTAGTATGGAAATATCATTAAATAATTTATCTTAAAAAATAATAATAATATTAATATAATAAATATAATGTTTGATAAATTAATAATAATAAATTTAGTATTATTAATTATTTTAATAATATTAATAATATATAATTATAAAAATAGTAATGGGGAATTTTTGATTAAGAATAATTCACAATCAAAAGAAAAAGAAAAAGATGTAATAGTTAATATATTAAATAAATATAAAGATACACCAGCTTGTGGTAAAGTATGTAATGAAATATATGAAAATATATTTGATACACCCGACAGAAGATTTGATAAAAATTTGAAATCAAATGAATATTTATCAGATGAAAATAATTTACGTATGAAATGTAATAAACATCAAACTCCAAATTATAAAAAAAATGGTTGTAGAGATTTAAAAATAACAGAATATAAATTATTTGATAATTTAGTATTGAAATGTAGTGAAGGTGAAGTTAGACATCCAAATGGTAGAAAATGTATAAAAGTGGGTGATTTATCAAATTATAATTATAAATATGCACATGATTTATATATACATAATAATAAAGAATTAAAACAATGTCCACCTAATAAAAAACCATCAAATAAAAAAGATAGATGTATAGACTTAGCAAATAATGAATATAAAGATGAAAATTATAATGTAAAAATATGTGAAAATGGTTATATAGCAAATAGTGATTATTCTGGATGTGTACCTTTAATCATAGGTAATAATAGTATAATTTTACCAAATGGTTCAGAATATATTTGTCCAGTTGGTACAAAACCAAATGAAGATCTTAATAGATGTGTTTCAATATAAGAGTGTTTTTTCATATATGGTATTCATTAAAATAGCCATCCAACATTATAATATAAAAATATATTTATTTTTATTTTATATAATTAAATATATGAATAACAAAAAAAAAAAATTTAATTTATCATTAAATAGATCCAACAAAAAAAATAAAATAAAAAATATGGGGGATAAGAAGGATGAGCAAAAAAATATAGATAATACAAATATAGATACTAATAAAAAAAAAAAAATTAACCATATAGTAAAAGTAAAAGTAAAAGATAATATAATAGAAGATACTATTATTGAAAATAAAACAATAAGTGATTCTTCTATAGATAATCAACAGAATAAAGATATTAATAATAATGATTATATATACGAAGAATTTAAAAATATAGAATTTTTGGAAAATGATAATGAAAATGAGAATGAAGAAAAAAAGTTTATAAAATTTTATAATAAAATGCTTTTAAATTTAAAAATAATATCTCAAATAAAAATAAATGATAAATTAAAAATAGATAAAAATTTAGAAAATATTCAAATAGATTTGGATATATTTCAAAGTTTATTTAGAACATTAAATAATGACTCTAGAGTATTAACAATAGAAACTATTAATAAGTTAATGGAAAAATGTTTTGAATTAATTGAATATATAAAAAATAAAGAAAAAAAAGAAAAAAATATAAATAATAAAAAAAAATTACAAAGAATATTAAATAGTATGATATTATCAATTAAAGGTTTAGAAAATTTAAAAGTAACTTATAAATCTGATAGAAATATAGTAACTAATTTAGATTTATTAATAGAAAATATAAATATAAAAATAATAGAATTAAAACAAATTTTTCAAATAAATATGGAAAATTAAAAATTAGATATAAACCTAATAATGTAAGGATGATAATTCCCTCATATCTATTTTAAAACTTGTATGTAATTATAAACTAATTTAATATCTAAGTGTATTATATTTATGATAATTTTTTTTATTTAAAGTATCATCTAAATTTAAAATATTATTAATTAGTATTTTATTAGTAACAACTTCTTTTTTTATATAACTATTTTTTTTATAAAATGTATAAAGAATATTATTTAACCAATCTGGTATATTTTTTATTAAAGTTCTATCTAAATCATATGGGGTATATATATTATCAAATTTATAAATATTAGAATTAGGATGAATAGAAGGTGGTAATATAATGTATCCATTATTACATCTAATATCAATACCATATTTATTATTATTATTATCTATGAATAATCTATTAGATGAATTTAAATAAGATAATCTATCAGGTAATTTAAAATATAAATGCCTACCTCTATTACCAGATGATACTGTCAAAGTATCAATTTTATTCCCATTATTAAATTTATCTAATAACATATTCCATATTAATATACCATTATCTTTAAAATCAATATCAATAACAATAATTTTACTATTTTTACCAGTTAATAAACCAATATTATTTAAATAAGGATCGGTACTATTGTAATTATTTTTTATTTTAGAATTATATAATTTAGTAGAATAGTACATATTTTTATAATTCCAACGTTTAATACGAGGTGTTTTATCAATATTACATGGGAATATAACAAATCCCATAGATAAAAATGTTTTAATATATTCTTTTTTCTCCTCCATATAATCAATATAATAATATTTAAAAATGATATTAGTAACATCATCATTAAAAATATTTTTTAGATATGCTTTTATAATATAATCCATTTTTATTTTGAATATATCTTCTATTTATAAATTATATAAAATATAATTCAATTTTTATAAAAAATAGTTATAATATTATATAAATAAATGAAAGAAATAATATTAAATAAAATATTAAATAATAAACTACCAAAAGAATTAATTAATATAATAATAAATTATTATTATAGTATAAATATAAAAATCTATTATAATAGATCACCATCATTTATAATAGTTTAATATTAATATTAATATTAATATTAAATATAAAATAAAAAATGGAAAAAAAAAAAAATAAAATAAATAAAATATTAAATAAAATGTTTAATAAAAAATTACCAAAAGAATTAATTACTATAATAATAAATTATTATTATAATATAAATATAAATACATATGATATGTATCCATCATATATAATAATATAATGTATATTATTGAGTTTCATATTCATTTTTTTCGGGTATTCTTAAACATTGTACATTCATAGATCTGAGTTCTTGATGAAATAATTTGGAACTCCAAGTTGAATTTATTTGTGAAATTTGTGCTGAATCATTACAATATTTACAAATATATATATCATCTTCAATATTAACAATAGCATCTCTACCACAACTACAAACATATTGTTCTTTAAATCCATCTGAATGTTCTGTATATTTTTCAATAAGTAAATTGGAGACTCCATGACAAGCTAATATATCTCTTTCCATTTCTCCAAGTCTAAGTCCCCCATTATAAGGTTTACCATCTAATGGTTGAAATGTAGTAATATCTGTTAGTGATTCATTAACAGAATAAATTTGATCTGATACGAATTTTTTTAATCTTTGATAATAGGTTGGTCCCATAAATATAAGACTATCTACCGCTTCACCTGTAACACCATTATATAATTTTTTTTCTCCAAATTCATTCAATCCAGAATCAACTAATTGTTTTCTAATTTCATCAATATTAACTTCATTAAATATAGTAGCATCCATAAATGATGCTTTAGCACCACATAAAGTACCACATAAACTTTCAATTAATTGTCCTATAGTCATTCTTGTGGGTATGGCATGAGGATTAATTATTATATCTGGTATAATACCATCTTCTGTAAAAGGACAATCACTTTCTTTCATAATAAGTCCTATAACTCCTTTTTGCTAATTACCAGTTATAACTAAATTAATAGTTATAACATCTATACCTTCGATATATATATCTAATATAGCAGGATATATATAGCTACACAATATAGCATACTTTCGTATGGGGATAGACTATACCTTGATAGGATTTAAACGATGCTGATTAGACACCATATCCCACAGTAAATTATAGTCTTTGAAGCTCTCTCTTTCATTTAATCAATAACAATGAAAGAGGTTTGCCTGCGGATTATCCAATCTCAAAACCTTTTTACTATACCTAATGCGATTAACATTAGCCACATAATTATCACTAACTATGCTTAGTAGTTCTGAGCTCTAAGGACGTTCCCGCAATTTATTTACCTTGCCTCCTGCTATGGAGACTAGCAATATTTTGCAATATCACTTTATGGCCAAAAAGTTTAACCATGTCTTGAGCTGTTTCCACTCCATATTGGTGGACTGAATTTATCTTCTTTATAATAAAATAAATGAGTGTCTGGGACTTCAATACACCCAACTTTCCCAGTATATTTAATATATTTTTCTATTTGTCTATTTTGTTCTTTAGTATGTCCATGGTTAATTTGTGGATTATTTTTTTTTTTAATAATTCTTATACACAAATTATCAGAATTGGATTTAATAATTCTACCATCTTTCATAATAGAAGTTCTACCTTTTTCCCTTCCTTTATATAATTTAATAGTTCCAGACCATCCACAATGTAATGCTAATCTTTGAACATCATTTGCTAATTTATAACTTGAAGTGAAATAACCAGCAGAATTATTTTTATTATAAGATCCATCACCTTGTAATAATGCTTCTAATAATATTATAGATTGTCTTTGTGATAAATCCCATATCCATTCAGGTAAAAATTTATTAGTAGCACCAACAGATAATTTACTTAGAGAAGAAACAATTTCTTTATATGTATTGCCTACTAAAATTCTATTATCATCTGAATAGTATTTTACATTTAATTCATTTAAAGCAGAACCAAGGAATTTATGTTTTCTCTTTTTTGTCATAGAAAATTTTATTCTTTTATATTTTTTACCAATATCTAAAGACCCATCAGAAATAAAAGCACCTAATACTTTTAAGTAATTATCCATATTATATTCTTTACCATTTAAATTAATTACTGAAATATCTTTATTATTATTAATAGCATCTTTTTTAAATCTTACTCTTTTACCATAAGCATTTTTTGCTTCAATAAATTCAAATTCTGTTTTATTTCTTTTTTTAATAAATAATTTATGATTTTTAGTACAAGTAATTTTAATTTGTTGTGTGTCTAAATGATATAATTCATCATCTTCACATTCAAATTCATATTTATTAGTAGGATAAACATAATCTAAATATTTACCATCTTTAAGTGTTGCTACTTTATGTTCTTTAATATTAATATCTTCTAATGTAACCCAACCCTTATCTGTTAATATTAAACTACTTGGTAATATACAAAATTTATCGCCTATATCAACCTTTCTAATCTTTCTAATAATAACTTTACAAAATTCAATATCATCTTCATTTCTACCTAATATAACATTATGAATATAACCAGGTTCTTTTTCTTTATATACTATCGATTTATCAATATAAGTATATTTTTCAGAATTATTAGTTTGTAATATTTCAAATACTTTACCTATTATAACATCACCATTATTAACAATAATATTATTTTGTATAATTCCATTTTCCATTAATTTGCTATAATTAGCAGATTTAATATTTTTGGTAATATTAATATTAGGAATACAAAATTTTTCTTTTTGTTCAATATTAGAACTTTTTCTTATAAATTTACATCCTAAATATAAACCTCTATCTAACGCACCTGCGTTAATTATTATGGAATCCTCTTGATTATATCCGGAGTTACACATTAAAGCAACAATAATATTCATACCATTAGGATAACAATAATTATTAGAAAATGTTCTAACTAAAGGTTTTTCATTAACATATTGTATAAATGATTCTTTATCAGTTCTATGTGCCCAATTTTTCATATAATAACCACATGCTTGTTTACATTGATTAGTTTGATAAACAGTTCTGGGAATATCATTATGAGATGCCGCCGGTGAAGTTAAAGCAGGAAGACCACATATAGATTGGGGGATATCACAATGTGTATATTCTTTTGTTATATTATTTTGATTTTCTAATAATTTATTATATCTAAAAGCAATATGACAATTTAATTGTTCGCCAGGTGTAATATATTCAATAATTTTTTCTTTAACTAAATATTCAATAGAAATATCATTATTTAATAAACCATTGATATGTTCATCTGTTAATAAAATTTTTTGCATAAATGGTTGTGCTTGTTCTTTTTTAGTAAAAAATTCAGGATCTCTTTTATTATTATATACTATAAGTAATGGTCTAGTAACCCTACCCATATCACACCAAAAATGAACCTCTCTGGTTAATTCCTTATAATAAATAGTAATATAATAAGAATGTAATTCCATATTTCTTCTTTTATTTCTAAAAATAGTAGTAAAATGTATACCATCTTTTACAAATCCAATCAAATTACCATTAACATATACATACCATAAATTTTCAGAATAAATTAAACTTAAATTATCTTCAATTTTACTTAATGGAATTAAATTATCATTTTTTTCAATTTTGTCAATAATTAATTCAGATGTAGTTGCTAACAATACAGTAGCAAAAATACTTAATTGTTTATTAATACCAACTTTATGAGAAACAGGTGATGATAAACAATCAATATAACCTAATGTAGATAAATGAACACGTCGCATTTCTTTTGCTCTTTCAGATTGATTAGCTTGTTCATTACTTGTAGTAGATATTTGTCTTAATACATATAAAGTGGCCAATTGATTTTGTCTATTTAATAATTGTGTAGATAAATTATTTGTAATAGATTTATTTCTTAAACCTATTTTTAATTGTGAAGTTATTCCCATAGTAATTGCATTAGTAACTAATCTTTCAAAATCAGTACCATATATACTAGAATTAAATGTATCAGATAAATTAATTTTATCAAATGGTAATGAATTTAAATTATTCTGGAAATTCTTTCTAATTTTTAATATAATAGATGCATTAAATAAAGTTTTAAAACTTTTAGAATATGCTAATCCAGCTGATAATATTCTTTTGGTAGTATAACAATCTCTATCAGTTTGAGGTAAATAATTTAAATGTGTCTCTAATACCTTTCTTATATATATACATAACATTAATATTTTCTTTTTTCTATATTTTTCAGTAGTGCCAATATTTGTTAAAAAATTATCATCTAATCCTTTAAATATTTTATCTGAAGTCAATTTATTATATAAAATATTTTTATTACCTTGTTGTGAACTATAATTTTTAAAAAATTTATCTTTTAATTGTTTAGTTAAATAATCAATAATATCGGTTATATTATAATTATTAGAAGCATCAGGGAAATTAGTATATTTTGCATTAAAACATTCTAATAATAAAAATCTTAATTTTTTTGATTTTTCAGTATTATAATTATTTATAATTTTATTAAATATTTCTTGATCATTATTACATCCTAATAATCTTAAAATTAAATAAAATGGAAAATATATACCTTTTAATGGTGCTCGGACTATTTCTATAGTTAATTCATTATTATTAAGTAATCTAATAATTAATTGATATGAATTTTTATAACCATTACCATTTTTAGTTAAGATTTCTAATCTACAAACCTCTTTACCATATCCCATATTTTTAAAAATTCTTGGATAATTAAAAATAACACTTTCAACACCTTCTATGGCCCATTCAACTCCTTTAATTATAAAATAACCACCAATTAAATCAGTATTTTCATTTAATTTATTTAAAGCAGAATTACTCAAATTATATAAATTACATTTATTACTTTTAACCATTATAGGTATTTTGCATAATTTTTTATTAGGAATAGTTATATTTTTTACTACTTTAGTGCCATCTTTCATATTAGCAGTTAATATTATTTTTACATCAACATATAATGAACCAGAATAGGTTTTATTTTGAGTAAGAGCATCCATAGGATATATGGGGACTTCTAGACCAGAGGCATAAATTCTAGTAGTTGGATTTTCTAATTTGGTATTTAAAAAATTAACTTTTAAATTTATATTAATTATATTATCATTTTCAGGGCATTTTTTAAAAAATTGATATGTCCAATCAATTTCAAACACATTTTCTATTATTTCTTCTAATGCTTCATCGTAATAATGATTACCTGATATTATATGATGATTAACTAGTCCTTTGGACTCTAATTCAGATGTTCCCAATATAATCAAATCTCTTTCGGTAATTTGTTTCATTATATAATAAATAATTTATAATTAAATAATATATAATATTTAATATTTATTTTCAATTTTTATTATATATATAAATATTTATTTAATATGAATATAAAACAAAGTAATTATAATATTATTATATTTTTAATTACTATAATGAATTTAATACTAATTGATTTATATTTAACATATAATAAAATTAATTCTGATATAAATATTGATAATCAATGTAGTAATTTATATAAAAACGTAAATTTAACTAATAATAATATTTTATCAAATATAGAGCCTTTATCAAATATTTGGTGGGCACCAAATTATTTATTAAATGAGGACACCGAAAGTGCCATGTGCGAGACAAAATCCGGACCTTATAAATATAATAATAATACATATGAATCTTTAATAAATATGGAATATAATATTAGAAAAAATATTATATTAAAAGAAAAAAAAATGTTTATTTCTAATTTAAATACAACATTTATAACTAGTTCAATTAATGGTTTATTAATAGGATTAATTACTGGAAATATAGTAGATGCTATGGGTGGATTTTTTATATATGGTATAGTTTCTATAATATTTACTTATATAAGTAATATTATAAAATAATAGAGAGGTTGGAAACTCTAAGTATCTCTGATATACCCATAACTTATTGAAAATATAGGGGAGTATTTCGTGCTCCCCTGAACTCCGATGGAGCTCCAAAACCTTATTATTAAGTTTTATTTAATTTTATATTAAATATATAATTATTATATAATTAATTATAATATATATTTAAAACCATAACATGAATAATATAGCTAATATTGATAAGGAATTAGATAGTAATGTTATTGAAGATAATAATAAACAAAAATGTATCTTTTCTATCTTAGAACCTAATAATTTAAATAAAAAATTTAATGATGATATTGATGAGAATATATTAATTGCTATTATTAGTAAAATAAATAATATATCAAAAAAACATATAAAAAAATTATTAGGAAAAATTACTGGTTCTTTTATAGAGAATAATATGATTTATATTAAATTAATAAATAATAATTATACTAATAGTAATTCAGATAATATATTATGTACATCATCAATAACATATAAAACATATAATTTAGATTATATAATAAAAGAAATTAATAATACATTAGTTCATAATAAAAAAATAAAAACAATACATGATATTGAACTATGTACATTTTGTTTAAGTAATTTTAATGAAGTTATATGTAATTCTTGTGATAATTATATAGGTTGTTATCCATGTTTTGTTAAATATCTTGAAAAAGAAAAAAAAATATATGATAGAACATATGATTCTTCTATTAAACAACGTCCCCATAGTAGATGTATATTATGTAGATATAATTTTAAAAAAACTGATATAATAAAAATTAGAAGAGATTTAAATATGAAAAAAAAAACAATTTTAGCTGAACGAGTTCATAAATTATTATATAATAATAATAATAATAATAATAATAATTATCATATTAACGAATGGTATACAGTTTATAATAATTATAACCATAATCATAATAATAATTCACCTATAAATTATATATTAGCACCAATTTTACAATAATGGGCTCCCAGCGGGTAGGGGAATCTTCGATTCCCGTGAGACCTCTATGAGGTCTCCAACCACGTGCGGGTGGGAGATACAAAGTATCTCACGAGACCCTAACGGGTCTCCTACTTTGTCCCGCCCCTATAAAAATATATGGACCCCTATATCCCTAGATATATTTTATTATTATTCTTCATCAGAAGATGATATAATATAATTTTCATATTCATCTTTATCAATAATATCAGAATCATCTGAATTTATTTCAAAATCTAAATTAACATTTTCTATAGAATCAATAGTAGAATTTAAAATATTTTCTGCTGTATCATTTATTTTCTTACCTTTTTCCTCTATATTTTTTTTTGTTGAAACTAATTTAACATTAGATGATATAGTTTCAATATTAGGATCATCAAAATTAAAATTATTTAGTTTAAATATATCATTCATTTTTTTTTTTTCAGAAGTATTAATATTATAATTATTTAAAAATTCTTCTTCGGTTAAATTGAAAAATTCTAAACCAATTCTCGGTAATTCTACCAATTTATCATTTTCTAATTTTATATTATTATCTATATCATTATTATCTAAATAATTTTGTATTGTTTTTATATCTTCTTCAATATCATTTTTTTCTTTTATAAATTTATTTTTTAATTCTTCAGTAAACTCATCAAATTTAACCTTTTTATTATCATTCATATCGGCATATAATTCTTTTAAATATTTTAATTTATAAATATTAACATCTAAAAAATTTAATTTATAAGAATTAGTATCATCATCATATATAGGATATAAATTAAATAATTTAATAATTTTATCAATATCTTCTTTAATTAATTTATTTGAATTGGATTCCTCTAGTGTTTGTGAGGATTTTTCCCCCTCCATATTAGTATTATCTAATAATAAATCTTGATTCATAACTTCTAAAATTGAACTATAAACATTTCTAATAATATATTCAAAGGTAGCTAATAATGAATTTTTATTAGTTTCATCTTCATTAATATTAATAACTTCATTATATTTAACAATTTTTAAATTATATACATTATAAGTATTATTAATACTATTTTTTAATATAATTGATTTTGAATGTTCAGGTAATTCATTTTTATATAATTTATTAATATCAATATCTAATATTTTAGAGATCCATAACTTAATAACTCTTTCTCCAACTGAAAAAATTTCAATTGCCAATTTTTCTTTATTATCAGAATCTTTATTAGTAGTAATATTAGCTAAATCCATATTATTATTTTATTTTATTTTATATGTATATATCATATACTTATTATATTTAAATAAAATATAATAAGTGATACATAATATTAATATATAAGTTATTAAATGAAAACTAAAATATCATATGGTATTGCATTATGTAGATATAATATATTGGGATATTATGAAATTTTATTAGTTAAAAAACAATATTCATATCATTATATAAAATTATTATTTGGTGAATATAAATCTATAACAGATTTAGATAATATTATGAAAAATTTAACATATGAAGAAAAAAAACTTATATATAATGGTGATTTTAAACAAATGTGGAATAAATTTATATATTCAAATAATTTTAATAATTTAAATTTATATTATAAAAAAAAAAAAATTTATGAAAATAATTATTTAAAATTAAACTATAATATAGATTTAAATACTCATTGCTTTGATAATTTATGGGAATTACCCAAAGGTAGACCAAAATATAATAATGAAAAACCATTAAATACAGCTATAAGAGAATTTAATGAAGAGACTAATATTGACATTAATAATATAAATATTATATATAATGCACATATAACAACTAGTTTAATAGATGATAATATAATATTTAAAAATAAATATTATTTAGCTAATATTAAACAAAATTTGCCATCAATAATTAAATCTGATATTTTAAAACCTGTATTCAAAAACATATTTTTTAATAAAGAAATATCAGATATAAAATGGTTTAAAATAAATGATATAAAAAATCTCAATATAAATTCTAAATATAAAAAACGATTATTACGTGAATTTAAATATATCATAAATAAATATAAAAAAATTAGGAAAAAACTAAATAAAGAACTTGATATATAATAGAGATTTCACTAAGTGGGTGCCACATGCGGGTGGGAGATACTTAGTCCCGCCCCTATAAATTATTAAATATATAATCTATTTAATAATTCAGAATTATCATTTTTCAATATTGTATAATCAATAAATTTTTTAGCAATATCATATTTTAATTCAAATGGTAATTTAAAATTTTTATTATAATATTCAACAGGAATATTATATTGTAATAAATTTATTTTTAATAAAATATCTTCAAAAATTTTTTCAATATTACGGATACCTTTACATTTACTACAATATTCATTTATTATTTTATAAATAACATCATCTGTTATAATTATATCATTTTTTAAATTAAAATTAAATTTCAAAAATATTTTTGGTATTATATATTGTTTAGTTATTTTTAATTTATCATTTATTTTATAATTATCAAATTTAATTACATTTAATCTATCTAATAATATTCTATCGATTTTATTTATATCATTAAATGAAAATATAAATAGACATTGAGATAAATCAAAATTTATATTACCAAAATATTTATCATTAAATTTATTATTTTGGCTTTTATCTACAATATGTGTTAAGATAGAATATATTTCTTGTGTTTTACTATTGAATGATATTTTATCTAATTCATCAAAAAATATTATAGGATTCATATATCCTACTTTAGATATATTTTCTATAATTAATCCTGGTTTAGAACCCTCATATGTATAAGAAAAACCATTCAATAATGATGATCTGGATGCACCCCCTAAAGAAATAAATATAACATCTTTATTTAAGACATTACCTAATATTTTAGCAAATTGAGTTTTACCTACACCTGGTTCACCATAAAATGCTAAATTAGGGTTTATATTTTCTTTATTTGCTAATATTTCTAATATTTTAGTTTTTACTTTATTTTGACCATATAATTCATTATTCATTATATTTACAGCATTATTTAAATATTTAGACATATCATTTTTATTATCATTTTTTTTATATACACCAAATGGAATTTTATTTAATAAATTTAACCATGTTTCATATTTTTTACAATCATTACTATTTTCTATTATTTTACTTATAATATTAATTTTATCATTATCAGATAATTTTTTATTAAATATAATTTTATATTTTAATGGTATATCTTTTTTATTTAATTTATTCATATCTTTTTCAAATATACGAATTTTTTTTCTATCTGAAGATTTTAATTTATTATAATATTTTTTTTCATTTGCAGATGTAAATAAAGAATTATTATAATCATAATCATCATCATCTTCATCTTTTTCTTTAGATGATTTTCTTTTTTGTAATATATTCATAATATTTAAACTTATTACTTTATCTATATTTTTTATAAACATATCAATTACATTTACAATTTTTTTATTTATAATATTATTATAATTAATTTCACTATCTGATGATAATTCTCCTAATAATTCGCTTTCATCTGAATATGGTTCCGTATCATCTTCATTTTCATTTTCATCTATATATTCGGAATCAGAATCAGCTTTTCTTTTTACCATATATATATATATATATTTATAAATTCTATACTACATTATAATATAATTCAAATTTTATATTTATAAAGAAAATAAAAAAAAAAAAATTTAATTTTTAAAACCCCTAATATTATTATAATCTATTATCATATATTCTATATAGATTTACATCATTTCCTAGTTTTAAATTAACTTTACTCCAATTATTATTATCAAAATTTTCGTATAAAAATATTTTTTGATTATTAAATATAGATTGTGTATCATATTTAATATTTACTTTATTTCTATTTTTTATACATATTAAATAAGTAAAAAATACATTTTGATATAAAAATAAATTTTTATAATTATTGTTATAAACATTATTTACTAATTTATTAAATCTAGTATTATTATTACAAAAGGTATTTTTTATAAATGGGATATTTTTTATATTATTAGAATCTATATCAAAATAAAATTTATGATATGTTTGCCTCCAATATTTTTTTTTATCATTTTTTTTACCTATAAATTTATTATTATTTTCTAAAGCCCAATATGGGATTCTTGGTAATTTTATCATTATTAATTCAAATTTATAAATATTACATAATTGATTTATATAATCTTCTAATAATATATTATCATATTTCAAATATAATTTTTTTTTTTCATCTATAAATATTGGATCTAATAAACAAACATTATATTTTTTATTAAATTTCATATTTTTATATAATATAGAATTTTCTGTGGTTTGTGTATTTTCTATATGTTTTATTTTCATTTGTTTGAATTTTTTCTTATTAGATAATAACCATAATGCATTACCTAATACAAATTTAATTTTTTTATATTTATTATAATTTAATAAATAAATATTATTTATAGCATTTTCTAAATATATTTTATTTATTTCAATTGTAGTAATATTCTTAAATATACTTAATAATGCCAATGTATCTGAACCTAAATACGTACCAATTTCTAATACATTCATTTTGTTTTTATTAGTATCAAATAACCATTTAATTATATCTAATACATAATAACCTTTAGATTTAGATGAATAATTTAAATTATAATCTGTTAAATGAATATTATCTAATATATTAGTATCAACTATATCAATAGAATATAATTCTTTAATTTTTTTTAATTTAGTATTAATATTATTCATTTTAATATATATATATTATTTATGTTTTAAAATAATATTCTAATATTAATAATAATCTATCTTTATTATTTAATTTTTTATTATCAATTTTTAAAATTTCTTTTAACAAATAAATATCATTAATATACATATCTTTTAGAGGGGTGAATAGATAAGATCGTTTTGTAATTGCCAATGTATGATATAGCTTTTTAGCTTGTTTTTTCAAAATTATATTAATAATTTTCTTTCTTTTAGTTTTATCATACACATTTAAATTATTTATCAAATTTTCTATTAATAATTTATTTAAATTCCATGTTCTAATAGTTTTTGATGTTATATTAAATTTTTTTAAAAAATTATTAATATCTAAAAAAGTTATTCTTTTATTCTTAAACATAAAAACAAAATCATTTGGTTTTCTATTATTACATATATTTATTATATTTTTATATATTAATGGATTATTTTTTTTATTGATTTTACAAATATTTCTAACTCCTTTCTTTCCTATAAAATCTATTAATATGTTATTATTTTTATTTTGTATATTTAAATGCTTACATTGAATCGTAGTTAAACCTCGAGAGTTATGTTTGATCATACAAGTGTGTTCACCTATTCTAAATGAACATGTTAATAAAATTTTTACTATTAAACAAATATAATGCTCTTTTGATTTTTCATTGTTTTTTAAATAATAATTAATTTTATTATTTATTTTATCTATATTTTTAGCAAAATATATTAATTTTGAGAATTTTTTTTTATCTCTATTAATTTCATGTTGAGCACTATATAAATATTGTTTTTTTCCTGATTTATCAATACCAATAGCATGTAATAATGTTTTTTTTGAAATATCTATTTTAGTATCATTCCAATTAGGTGGTATTTTTAAAGATTCAATATATTTTATTATTTTTTTATCATTTACTAATTTATTATTATTTATATAAGTGTATTTTATTTTATCAGATGATTTTTTTTTTATGATGGTTGGATTGAATTTTATAACCATTATTAAATATATATATATTAAAATATTGATTAATTAATTAAATATAAATTAAATATATATTATTAAATTAATATTATTAAAATGAATACATTAAAAATCAAAATATTAAATAATAATAAATCATTTAATGATTTTTATAAAAAAAAAAAAATTATAATAATGATTCTGGTTTTGATTTAATAATTCCAGAAGATGTTTTATTTGAACCCAAAGAAACTAAACTAGTAAAACTAAATATTAAATGTGAGATGCTTGATGAAAATAATGATAATATACCATTTTTATTGATACCAAGATCCAGCATATACAAGTATCCATTAAGACAATCAAATAGTATAGGTCTAATTGACCAGGGTTATCGTGGTGAAATTGGCCTCCCATTAGATAATATTAGTGATAATAAATTCTTATTACAAAGTGGTACTCGTTTATGTCAATTAATATGTAATAATTTAAAACCTATTAATAGTGAAATAACTGATGTATTATCAGAATCAATTAGAAATCAAAATGGTTTTGGTAGTACTGGTCAATAATTTTAAAATTTAACATATATTTTTTTTTTTTGATTAATGACTATAATGGAGTCTGACCTCGTTATTATCAAATACTAAAAAGTTTAACCCTATGGCCGCTATATGTAGATTTCCTTTTTGAGTGCTTCTATTTGGAGATAATCTACCATTATTACCAGTTTTACCAATTACATTAGATGTATAAGAAAATATTAAAGATTTCTTAGAACTAATATCTAAATAACCGGATGGTTGATAAATATTAGGGAATAAATTAAAATTAATAGCATATAATCCATCATAATCTGGTGAATTAGTATTATTCTGAAATCTCCAAGGTAGATATCTATCGAAGAAATGATTATTTGTTTCTTTAATAATATCAAATGTTTTATATGTTAATTTAATAGTTTCAATCATTGGTATTTCTGTAAATGTTTTAATACATCTTTTAGATAAATTACTACCTAAACCATACTGATCAGGCATTATATTTAGATTAAAAGCATCAGCAGGTAAAGGATTCTTTTTTAATATATTATCACTTGTATCTAATGTAACCATAGTATTATTTATAGAAGTAGATTGGTAAGTCAATTGAACATGAGATTTAGGTTCATTTTTATTACCAGATTTAAAATGATTAGTAGGGATAGGTGGATAGATAAACATATATATATCATAATTATTATCAGTTTCATTATTTAATGTAGGCATTATAACTTCGCTACCTGAATTCCAACTCATATCAACACTACTACCTGAAACATCATCTAGTGTAATATCTAAAAATGAACCAGTATAATCCATATCTGTCATATTTACATATGTATATATTATTTCTCCAACATGATCATGAAAATTAGCATTATTATTAGTATAATTTTTTGTAGATATTGTAATATTACCAGATAAATTACTGAAATGGAAAAAATCTTTATTATTATTAGTCCTAATTCTAATCATACTTGGTTTATCTCCTAATAAAGATTGTACATTATCTATAAAACTATTTGTTTCAAGATAATAACCCATATATCTATATTTACTATTTGGTATATCAGTATTTAATTCTTCTAGTTGTTCTAAATTAATATCAGCTTCATTTCCACTCACATCAGTAACATAAGAATTTAAACTAAAATCTGTTCCATATTTATTATTCCATTTAGAACCATAAAAATCTGCCCAATCAATATGTTCAACATATGCATAATTATCACTGGCATCCTGATTAAAAGATTCAACTCCATTTACTAATCCATCACCTTTAAGAGTTGTATAATGACATAATGACATTTGATATTTATCCCATGAATCTAAATAATATCCAGCAGTATTTGATTCATCATATTCTGGCATTTTACACGAAAAATATAATGATTCAATAGGCCATTTTAAATTATGTAAATTAATATCACCAACTGAACCATTTAAAATAACATTTTGTCTAATATAATTTCTAAGCAATAAAAAGCCAGTTTTTTGAGATATTATATCAATAATATCTTCATCTATATTAAAATAATTAACATATAAAGTTAAATTAGTAATTAATTTATTACTATTATTAAATGTAATTTTATTTTCTTTAGAAAATTTATAATTATCTGTAATATTTTTTAATGTTGATGCATTATTACCTTTTAGCATATAATCAGTACTAATAGTTTTACCATTATTACATATAGGACCTATTAATTTAACATAATCTTCAATATCACATTCTATCTCAAGTTTAGAATATGGGATTTTATGTATAGGTAATGCAAATTTAGGATCTTGGCAAAAATGAAATAATAAAGGAATATATAATTCAACTTTTTCATCTAATTTATATTTTGAAGTTTGTAAGCCATCTGTATAACTTATATATTGTGTTGGGGGATCTAAATATAAATCATTATTACCATAATCATTATTATTTAATCTATAATCATCTAATTTACCAAATATACCTGGATTATAACCACCTCTTTCACCACCATTATATAAATTACATTCTCCATATTTAATATCTTGTTGTCCCATTAATTTATTATATAATTTTTTTTTACCTGGTTGTAAATAAATACTTCTATAAATATTATAAATAAAACTATCATATTTATCTATTAAATGTTCATTAATTTTAAATCTTGTTTCTTTCAGAAATCTTTCACCTGGATAATTACACCATCTTAATCTAGGTGTATATTGTCTAAATACACCATTTTCATCTAAGTAATTTACGGCATCTTTCATATTCAATTCAACATGTAATACCATATCAGATATAAAATCACCATGATGAGGAATTATAAAACTAGCACTATTACCAAAACAATGATTACCACCCTTAGCATGGATTTTTTCATAAAATTTAGTAAAACTAACAAATGGTTTAAAGTTTGAATGATAAAATACGAAATAGTCATTACTTAATAAAGAATTTATTGTATTTGATGGTATTCCAGTAGTATTTTTTAATTTATTTGATAATTCCTTTAATTTAGTATTAGCATTTAATATTGGATCTCGACCTAAAGAAGATACTAAATAATTATATTCCGACATTATATATTATATATTATATATTATATATAATATATTATTTTCTATATATAATATAAAATTATAAAAAAAAAATAATGATATTTATTAATTTTATTAAAGTATTTAGAGTTTATTATAAATCTCTTGCTGATATTATATTACTTTTACCTTGTGTCCAGTAATATGGTATTATATCTGGTTTACTTGGATATATTGTATTAAATAATTCTCTAAAATATAATGATTCTTTATTTATAGGTTTTGGAAAATAATTATTTTTATTTTTATTATAATATTCATCTGACATTTTTTCATTTACTTTTTTATTAATAAACCCATACCAAGTTTCAGATTTATTACTTACCGAATCAGAAAATGCTTCTTTTCCTCTATATAATATTTCTTTTGGTAAATAATTATCATCTTTAAATAAATCTCTAAAATATTTTTTTTCTAATTGATTATTTGACATAAATTTGCTTTTTGGTATAGATCTTATATTATTTACAAAATCTATATCTAAAAACGGAACACGGCATTCTAAACCATTATTTGATATTACTCTATCTGACCTTAATACATCAAAATAACTCAAATAATTACATAATTTATCTGTTTCTTCTATTAATAAATTATTATCATTATAATTTTTAAAATATTTATAACCACCCATTAATTCATCTGAACCTTCACCCGATAATAATACTTTCACATCTGTGTTTTTTTTTATATTTTCTGCTAATAAATAATTTGGCATTGATGCCATAATTGTTGTATTATCATAACTTTCTATTGTGAATATTAATTCTTCTAATCTTTCAAATGCATTTTCAAAATTAAAATCATATTCATGATGTTCTGAATCTATATATTTTGCTACTTCTCTGGCTGCCAATAAATCGGGGGAATCCTTTGTACCTATTGTAAATGTTTTTAATTTACAATTATCTTTTAATAATTTTGATGATATTGCTGATACTATTGAAGAATCCAATCCACCTGATAAAAGACATCCATAATCTTTTTCTGTATTATCTATTCTTTTTTTTATAGCATTTATAAAACTATTTTTTACTTTCTCATCTGTGACATTATCTATATATTTATCCAAATAATTACTTTTTATTATATTAAATTTTGTATATTTATCACTTTCACTATCATAATATGTACCTTTAGGGAATTGATATATATTATCATTCAATGATAAATTATCAAAATATTTTATTTCTGAACCATATTCTATTGTATTTGTTTGTCTATTTTTATTTATAAATAAAGGTCTAATTCCTATATGATCTCTTGCTACAAAATATTTATTTTTATTTGAATCATATAATATAAATGCATATTCTCCCTTTATTTTTTTTATTACATCTTCAAAATTATTATATTTATTATATAATTCTAATATTATATGGCAATCATTTGTTGTTTTATAATTAAAATTATATTCTTTTTTTAATTCTTTATGATTATATATTTCCGCATTTGCTAATAAATATATACCATTTTTATTTAATATTTCTTTAGTTTCTTCTCCATTTATTGCTAATCTATGAAAATGCATTTCCATATTTTTTACTGATTTATTTATTGTTTTATCTGGACCTCTATTATTATATTTATTAAAATTTATTCCTCTATGTTTTAAATGTAAATTTCTTAAATATCTTATAAATAATATACCACACATTTTTTTTATTTATTATTTTATTTATAATTTTATTAAAATGTATTTAATATAATTATAATTTAATTTTAATTAATATTAAATTATAATGATTTACTATCTTATATTTATAATAATTTTTTTATTAATTTTATTAATTTATCTATATATTAAATTATATAAATTACAGAAATACTATAATAATAAAAACTTATCTAATTTTATAAGTCATTCATATGAACCTAATATTGGTTCTATTATTAGAAATAATAATAAAAATTGTAAACATTTTAAAAGTATTGGTGTTGTTATAAAAATTACTAGTTTAAATAATGATATGGGTAAAGTTATTACCTATAAAGTATTAAACAAAGGTAATAATTATAATATAGGTGATATCTTAACTAAAACTATGGATCAATTAATTACTATTGATTAAATATTTATTTGAAAAAATATGGTAGGGGGACCGAAGGTCCCCGTGATACCTCTACGGGGTCTCCAGAACCCTAAATCCGGTTTCCCTTATATTTAATTATTACTATTAGTATTACTATTACTATTTATATGTTAATTTATATTATTTATATACTATTATGTTTATTTATAATATTAATAATAATATTTATAATAGTTCTGATACTTTTATTATTACATTTAAAAAAAATAATAAAAGTAAAATAGTAAGAAACATTACTACCATACTAACTAAGGATATTTATAATGATATATCATCTATTATTAGTAATATATTATTTGTTTTTATTTTATTTTTATTTATTATTAATATTTTTATATATCTTTATAAATTTTATTATTATAAATTTAAATATGATTTTAATAAAGATATTATTGATGTTATTTATTTTCAATTAATTAAAAAAAAATATTATAATGATTTAATTAAAGAATTTATTACATTTATTGATTTAGAAGACTCGAAATATAAAAATAAAATTTTTATAAATATATTATTATTTAATAAAAATACTAAATATTTAATTTATTCTTTTAAAGTTTTAATACCTATTATTATTTTATATTCTTTTTATTATACTTATTTTTATATAGGTATTAAATTTAACTTTTTTATTATTTTGTCTAAATTAATTATTTATACATTCATATTTATTGCGGTCTCTTTTATATATTGTATAATATGGTCAGATAATTAGAGTATTTTAATTCTTCTATTAGAACATACTATTATTTACTTAATATAAATTGATTTTTTATTTAAGTTATATATTATATTATATTATATTATATTCAAATGAGCTCTAATATAATACTTAACCAAGAAGAACATATAATTAATCATAGGATTCCTGATGGTATTCTTTTGTCTCCATTAAATATCTCACAACAACGTCTTAGAACACCGCCACCACTACCATTATCACCACCACGACTACCTCCACCATTAGAAAATATACCAAGATATCCACAATCAGAAAACCCTGACCAATCACCACCATTATTATTTAATAATAATAATAATAATAATAATAATATTATTATTTCTAAAAATAAAGAAATTAGTAAATGTAATGATAAAATTTGGGAACTTAATAAATATATAAGAAATTTACATAAATATAATAATAAACTTATTAATAAACTAAAATATAAAGATATTACTATTAATAATTATCATAATCATAATAATCGATTATATCATTCTAATTTAACTTTAAATAGATTTAATAATAAATTAAAAAAAGAAATTGATAAAAATAATAAAGATAAATATAAATATTTAAAGTATTATAATACTTTAAGTAAAAGATATTTTTATAATAAAAATAATAATTGTCCTATATGCTTTAATAATATATCATTTAATGATGCTTCTATAATTATTAATTGTTCTCATATTTATTGTTCTAATTGTATTAATAAACATGTAAATATAAATAAAAAAAATGGTAAAACCATTTGTCCTATATGTAAAGATAAATTTACTGATGATAAATTAAAAAAAATGAATAATTTATTATAATTAAAAGTTTTGTTTTTTATCATTATTAATTTTTTTTCATCAATTTAAAAATTGATTATATTTTTATTTATTTTATATTAGACATATTATTTATATTTAATAATATTACATGGCATTTATAGTTAGTAAGGAATACTTCAGTGAAATATGTCATGAATATAAAATATTAAATCATAATGTTATGGATATTATATATCATTATTATTATGAATTAGAAGAATTTTCACGTGAAATTAATATGCATTTTAATGAATTTTGTATTCATTTAGATAATGAAGGTAGTATATATCAAAATGATATCAGCAAAATTTTTAAATTATTATATAATGATTATCAAAATAATGAAAATTATGATTTTAATTCTAGAATTGACTATATTTTAAATAATTTCATTATTAATTATATTCATTTAAAAACTCTTAGATATAGTATTGAAAACTATGGTTATTTTAATGCTATTAGAGAATATAATTATAATTGTAATGATTTTAATTATATTCTTGATTTACCTGAAAGAGAAATTTTAAAACATTTATATTATAATATTTTAAGTAAAAAAATATTAGAAATGATTAGTCTTGATGATATTATTAATTTTCAAATATTAAAAGATTTATAGGGGGTATCCATATAATTAATAAAAGTTTTGTAATATCTTAGGTATTTGTGCCTATGGGAAGGAAATCTAAAGTAGTATCGCCTAACCTTATATATATTTTTTTTTATAGGGGGCAAAGTTCCCCTCCTATAATTTAAATAATAAAATTATCTTATTATATTATTTTAAAAAATGAATTTTTTATATATAATTAATTAATTTATTATTCATATGTTTTTATAATAAACTATTTTATTAAAAATGAATATGGTAAAATATGAATCTTTATTTGATGCTATTATACAGGAAGATATTAGTTCCATTAAAGAATTTTTAAATCAGTTAAAATTAGAGAATATGAATATAAATAATCAGATTAATTCATTATTGGTAAATACATTTTTGGGTAATAATTTATATTCATATAATAATATATGGATAGATATATATTCATATGTTTATGAAGATATTAATATAGATAAAAAAAATAAAGATGGATATACTGCTTTAATAGATGCTACTATAATAAATAATACTAAAATAGTTAAAATGTTAATTAATGCTGGGGTTAATATAAATATTAAAGATACTTATAATGGGCAAACTGCTTTAATGTGTGCTATAGATGAATATAATTATGAAATAACTATAATGTTACTAAAAGCTGGTGCTGATATTAATATTACATGTATAGATGGATATAATGCTTTAATACTGGCAAGTATAGGAGGTTATACTAATATTGTTGATATGTTACTTAAAATTGGAGCAGATATCAATGCTAAAGATACTAATTATGAAGAAAATGCTTTAATAATAGCAAGTGAATTTGGTTATATTAAAATAGTTAAATTGTTACTTAAAACTGGGATTGATGTAAATATTCAAAATAAAGAAAAAAAAACTGCTTTGATTTTGGCTAGAGAAAATAATCATACTGAAATAGTCAAAATGTTAATTAATGCTGGTGCTAAATTATAATTTATTTTATAGATAATAGGAGCGGGACTTCGTTCCGCAAGTGGCACCTTAGGTGTAACCATTCTATATAAAAAAAAATTAATACTAGTTTATTATATTCGCCACATAGTATTATACTTTTATAGGTGAGTTCTGATTAGTATCCAATGGTGAATTTTCTTCTTCTTCTTCTTTTTTTTCTAATTCTTCATATTCCATTTTAAATGTATTTTCATCTATGGTTTGATTACATAAATAATA
>MDSW01187530.1_pt1 | contig 29174 bp, 27 predicted proteins | sample 811171 | NCBI WGS metagenome assembly MDSW01 (sample SAMN05326641, study PRJNA326480) | marine metagenome | isolation source: seawater | place: Atlantic Ocean: North West | collected 2012 | reverse complement strand
TCAGATCGTGCAGCTAATCGCGTGATAGAGATAGAGGAAGTATTCGACGCTATTATCGAGTTTTTATTCAGAATTGAACAAAGTTTATTTATGATTTCAATTTTAACTGTCTCATTTTCTGTAGCAGCTTCTATAACTAAGTCGCAATCGGTGAAATCTTTAAAATCAGTACTAGTGGAAATTCGCGATACTATCTCTTTTTTTTCTAATGCATCCAACTGACCTCGATCAATTTCCCTATCAAGGCTCCTATTGATCTTATCATTGCTTAACTCTAGAATTTTACTATCAAGATCCAAAAGGTGCACTTGAAATTTCGCTTTAGCACATACTTGAGCAATTCCATTACCCATTTGTCCTGCGCCTACAATTCCTATTTTATCTATATTGGGTTTCATTAAGTTTTCCTATTTCGCCGGGTTGGACGGTTTAGTTCTATTTGTCTAATTCTATAGACAACTCAGGTAATGTTTTGAACAGATCGGAAACAAGTCCATAGTCGGCAATTTGAAATATTGGCGCTTCCTGGTCCTTATTAATCGCGACTATTACTTTGGAGTCTTTCATGCCAGCTAAATGTTGAATTGCGCCTGAAATCCCTACCGCAATATAAAGTTCCGGAGCAACTACTTTGCCTGTTTGTCCCACCTGATAGTCATTGGAGACAAACCCAGCATCAACTGCAGCTCTACTTGCACCAACGGCTGCTCCCAGCTTATCTGCTATTTCTTCCAATAGGGAAAAGTTTTCTCCTGATTGCATACCCCTGCCTCCGGATATAACAATTTTTGCACTTGTGAGTTCTGGGCGCTCAGATTCTGTTAATTGTGATTGCAAATACTTAGATAATTGAGGGTCGGTAGCGTGATCGAGTTTCTCAACGGTTGCAATTTTATCGCTAATTTTGGCGGCATCAAAACTAGTTGTTCTGATTGTAATGACTTTGATAGGGTCAAGTGCACGAACTGTTGCAAGAGCATTTCCAGCATAAATTGGTCTTACAAAAGTATTTTGATCTATGATTTCAACTATTTCAGAAATTTGGGCTGTGTCGAGGAGCGCAGCGACGCGCGGTAATATATTTTTCCCATTTGCTGTTGCTGGAGCTAAAATATGAGTATAATCAGATTTGATTTTGGCGATTAGCGGACTGATGTTCTCTGCTAATGCATGTTTATAATTTTGGTGGTCGGCCAAAAGCACTCTTGATACCCCACTAATTTTTTTCGCTGTCTCTACCACGCTTGAACACTCTGATCCAGCTACAAGAAGACTCACCTCGCCAATTTGAGATGCCGCAGAGATTGTATTTAGAGTTGAACTTTTTAGCTCTGAGTTATCGTGCTCAGCTAAGACAAGTACGTTCATTATATTACCTTTGCTTCAGATCGAAGTTTCTCCACCAATTCGGGTACATCATTGACTATTTTACCAGCTATGCGTTTTTCAGGAGAAGATACACTTACTAACTCTAAATGTCTTCTTAGTTTAATGCCCAAGTCATCAGGCGAAGTCTGGTCGATAGGTTTTTTTTTGGCTTTCATGATATTTGGCAATGAAGCGTAGCGAGGTTCGTTTAGCCGCAAATCGGTTGTGATAATCGTAGGCATTTGTAGTTCTAAAGTTTCAAGGCCACCATCTATCTCTCGGGTCACAATTATACAACCTCCTTGAAATTCTAGTTTTGATGCGAAGGTTCCTTGGGGCCAATTAAGAAGCGCGGCCAACATTTGACCTGTTTGGTTAGAGTCGTCGTCAATAGCTTGTTTTCCTAATATCACGAGGTCAGGACTCTCTTTTTCAATTATAGCTTTTAAACACTTTGCGATATTTATAGGCTCTAATCCATTATCCGCATTAACAAGAATCCCTCTAGAGGCGCCCATTGCCAAGGCAGTCCTCAGTGTTTCTTGTGATTCGGGGGGGCCTATTGAGACTGCAATTAACTCGTTTGCCTGCCCTGATTCAACGAGACGGACGCCCTCTTCAACCGCAATCTCATCAAAAGGGTTCATAGACATTTTCACGTTTACAGTTTCCACGTCTGATCCATCAGCTTTTACTCTGATTTTAACGTTGTAATCTACAACTCTTTTTACAGCGACTAAAATTTTCATAAAAAATTTGCCTTTTCAAAAATTTAAACCTGATATGGGGACAGGTCAGTATCTTTTTGTTAAATCCAAAATGGTTTGTTTTCTGTTGCAGGACACACACTATGATGACAATTTAAAGGCGTCAAGATGGCGACCTAGCTTTAAAATGTGTCATTTACTCTCTTTAGCACAAATTTCTGTAGATCTAGCCTTATTTACCTGTTTTTACCCGGGATCCAGAGGATGTCGAGATCTCCTTTGTCATTTACCCATCGGGCTAACTGGAAAAGATGGTCGGATAATCGGTTTATATACTTGGTAGTTTCTGGGTTTATGGTTTCTTTGTCGCTGAGTTCAACCATTAGACGTTCAGCCCTTCTCACAACAGTCCTGGCGAGGTGAAGATACGAGGCCGCAGGAGTTCCTCCAGGGAGCACGAAAGAACTTAGGTCACTTAATTCTTTATTCATTAGATCTATCTCGTCTTCTAACCTTTTTACTTGTGTCTTATTGATACGTAATGCGCCGCCCCTCCTGTTGTTCCCCTCAGGGGTACACAAGTCAGCGCCTAAGTCAAAAAGGTCATTTTGTACTCGGCTAAGAATTGTCTCGGTCCGTTTATCGGAGTGAAGACGAGCAATTCCAATAATCGAATTAGCCTCATCTACAGTTCCATAAGCGGCTACACGAATATCGTATTTTTTTACCCTGTTACCGTCACCGAGCGAAGTTTCCCCTTTATCTCCCCCTCTCGTATATATTTTAGTTAAAGAAACCATGGTATCTCCTGTAGTTATAAAACGATATTACTGGATATAATTGTCATTGGCTGCAGGAACAAATAAATTCTGAAATCAATAAGGATTTAACGTGGGCGGAATACCTTTTATTGTTGCATATTTGCAACAATTACGGGATTAGTGAGTTTTAAACAATACTTTAACTTGACTTTTTGATGGATCCTTGTGTTCTGGCTGGCATGAAGGAGCAGTAAACTTGAGCTTTTTCTAAAATTACGTTTAATCGGTCACAGAGAAGAAGTTTACAGCTCTGTGATTACCAAAGTATCGAAGAGGAAAATACTTATGCCCACTGGATCAGTTAAATGGTTCAACCCCACCAAAGGCTATGGTTTTATAGAGCCAAGTGAAGGCGGTAGTGATGCCTTTGTTCACATTTCTGCTGTAGAGCGAGCCGGAATGAGTACTTTACGTGAAGGCCAGAAAGTTGAATATGAGCTTGTCACAGGACAAAACGGTAAAACGTCAGCAGAGAACTTGGTTGCTCTGGATTGACAATTCGTGCCTAGGACATGTTTAGAGTCTGCAACTGGATTTAAACGACAGTCCCTCGGTTAATAAATACTCCTAAGTCAGTTTAAACATAGCTAGTCTATGTTTGGACTGATTAGAGTTTTTAACAGTGTAGCGAGCGAAATGTTGCCTGCATTTCTCTGTAGGCGGCATGAAATGCTTGTTTAATCAACAGTTCGATTTATCGCACTAATTATTGCCTTTAGGGATGCTTTGGTAATGTTCTGATCTACCCCAACTCCGAACACAGGACTGTGGTTGTTGATCTCTAACTCAATAAAAGCTATGGCTTGAGTATCAGCTCCTTGGCCCATTGAGTGTTCATGGTATCCTCCAAGCTTTATCACATCACCAGAATGCTTCTTAAAGCTGTCGATAAATGAGTCAATGGGACCTGTTCCTTGTCCGCAAATATTTACAGGCTCGCCTTTATCAAGAATGGTTGCGGACATGTTACGAAGCTCACTCGCATGCGGACTTGGTACTGTTCGATAATCTAAAAACTCATATTTGCTGTCTTCTTGTTTTATGTAAGTAGCCTCAAATAAATCAAATATATTGTCAGAGGAGATTTCTGTTCCCTTTCCGTCTGTATGCTCTTGAATTACGCGGCTAAATTCTATCTGCAATCTCCGAGGCATCTCTATCCCATGATCTATCTCCATAATATAGGCGACCCCACCTTTTCCTGACTGAGAATTGACCCTAATAACCGATTGATAGGTGCGTCCAACGTCTTCAGGGTCTATGGGTAGATATGGAACCTCCCACAATGCTTGATTTGACTTTTCTGCTGCTGCTAAGCCCTTTTTTATAGCATCCTGATGAGATCCGGAAAAAGCTGTGAAAACGAGATCTCCGCCATACGGGTGGCGGGGATGAACGGGCAATTGATTGCAGTGCTCTGCTACACGTCTAACTTCATTAATATTTGAAAAGTCTAAATATGGTTCTACCCCCTGTGTGTAGAGATTCATTGCCAGGGTAACGATATCAACATTACCAGTTCGCTCTCCATTTCCAAAAAGAGTTCCCTCAATACGATCTGCCCCAGCCATTAATCCAAGCTCGGCCGCTGCTACACCGGTTCCACGGTCGTTGTGAGGGTGGAGGCTGAGGATTATACAATCCCTATTTTTTAAATTCTTGTGCATCCACTCTATTTGGTCGGCGTAAATATTTGGAGTAGCCATTTCTACAGTTGCAGGAAGGTTCAAAATAACTTTATTTTCTGGGCTTGGTTCCCACACATCCATAACCGCCTCGCAAACTTCTTTAGCATAATCAAGTTCTGTTCCCGTGAAGCTCTCGGGCGAATATTGGTAAATAATAGTTTCATTATCTGAGGTGCCGTTCGCTAAATCTCTAATAATTTTTGCACCATCTACAGCAATTTTCTTAACTCCTGTCTTATCTTGGTTAAAAACCACGCGTCTTTGAAGAGTAGAAGTCGAATTATATAGATGAATGATAGCTCTGTTAGCTCCCTTTACTGCGTCAAAAGTGCGCTTTATCAGTTCCTCTCGGGCTTGGGTAAGAACCTGAATTGTTACATCTCTTGGAATGAGGTCGAGTTCAATAATTTCCCGGACAAAATCAAAATCAGTTTGGGAGGCTGAGGGAAATCCAACTTCTATTTCCTTGAAACCAAGTTTCACTAGGTGTTCAAACATTCGTCGCTTTCGTTCTGGTCCCATGGGCTCAATTAAAGCTTGATTACCATCTCTTAGGTCGACGGAACACCATATAGGTGCACTGGTTATAGTCTTCTCCGGCCAATTCCGATCTGATAGGTTAACTGTCGGATAGGCTTGGTATTTACCGCCAGGATTCATGGGCATCTTCACTCTCCCTTAGACTTTATCGCCTATTAGTCTATAACTCGTCGTCGTATTCCGCAATCATGCAGTCAACACGTTAATTCAGAGTTAATGTGCCTTATCTGAGTATGAAAGAGAAATTTATTCTTTCTACGGAAAAGAATTTTTTAAGCTAGTTGCATCTATAAGCGCTTATTAGGATCTTAACTTTGTTTGATAATTATTAAACGCGTGTGTGATTAACCTTTTCCTATGTCAACAAGAAATTATTTTAAAACTAATACAAAAATAAATTTGCGAATAGTTATGCTGGGCGTTTTGATTGTGGTGAGACTAAAAATAAAAAAATTGATTTTATAAATTAGCTGAATGAATTATAGAGTTTGTGAGCAGTTTTAAAAAACATCTTGAAGCTACTTTTGTAACTAAATTAATTTGGGTTTAAATTTTGGTTAGAGTTTATTGATTCTATTCTTACAGAGATTTTAATTTAGGTGTTACTGAAATTTTGCAAGTGCTAACAGATTTTTTTTCAAAGGAAAAAAGTTTCTATTTTTTAATAGTGGCTTTGGTGGGGACACATTTTGTTTTTAGAGGCCTTTTGTATTCCGGTGCAGCTACAGATGATGCTGAACAATTATTATTTTCGCAGGAATTTAGACTAGGATACGACACTTCTAACCCTCCGCTATATACCTGGCTAGTCATATTTGCGCAGTGGTTTACGGGTATAAAAATAATGTCAGTTTCTTTAGTTAAGTTTTTTTCTTATGGTCTAATTTTTATTTTTTTTTACCACTGTGCCATCTCAGTTCTTCGGGATAAGTTTCTGTCATCTTTAGCAACTCTATCCATTATTTGGTTTTACTATTTAGGTTGGGATGCAGTTCTGAGTTATAGTCACTCAGTTTTTTCAACATGCCTTATCTTGGCTTCTATTTTTGTAATATTTAAAATAATAATTTTGGGGCATTTCTATCTCTATATCATACTTGGAGTTGTGATGGGGTTGGGTCTACTCTCAAAATACACATTTGTCATATTTATTTTTTCTTTCATTGCATCTGGCATACTCACTCCTCAAACTAGAGGGCGTTTTCTTAATCCAATGATGTTATTGTCTATTGTTATAATGGGGATAATATTTCTACCGCATGGGTTATGGGTTCTAGAGCGCACAGACTTAATAGAGCCTGCAATAACACAAAAATTTAAAATTAATAACTTATCAGGTTTTTTTGTAACCCGATTACAGGGTGTACTAAGTCTGATTTCTGCTTCGATCAGCTTTTTATCTCCGTTGTGGGTTTTATTATGCATTTGTTTTTGGCGTTGCATAAAAATAACCAATTGGAGTCGCAGAGCTATCAGCCCTTTGATCAGCATATTAACAAACTATTTTTGGATTCTTGGAGGCTTTTTAATTTTTATTATTCTAATTTTTGGAGTCACAAAAGTTCGTGTCCACTATATGTTTGTTTTAATTCCCGCCCCAATAGTCTTTTTTGCTCTCATACAACCTTCTTTAAAGACATCGGGATCAAAATATTTTTTCTCATATGTGATAGTGTTGGGTTTATTTCTAACGAGCTTTGGAATAGTAATAAAATATTTAAGTGAGCCGATAAGATGCTCCCTATGCCAATTGATAGTTCCTTATTCGGATTTAAAACGTAAATTTGAAGAAATTGGTTTTTATAATGGGACCATTTTTGCTTATTACTACCCTCATGATATCGCAGGAAACCTTCGTGTGGCTTTTCCAGCTGCAAGAATAATAAGCAGTAAGTTTCCTAGATTAAGTCCGAAAGCCAATAAGGTTCCTGGCCAATGCCTTGTTGTTTGGACCCCAAAACCTCAAGGCTCTATGAATGGACTAGGAATGGCCCAAATGTTAAACAAGTATCTCAAGGGGAATTTGCCGGTATCAGATTGGTCTAGAAATGAAGATAAGGTGCCTGAACGCTTTATAAATTTTGCGTTTGATCGTAATTTAAATCGAGTTGGAAAGTTTGGATACATGCTTTTTCGGCGAGGTGTGGGCAATTGCAAATAAAAAGTTAAAGTCTGAATAAACAAGGGCTGTCTCTTCAAGTGAAAGGAAAAATATATGGGCAATAACATAACCAAAGTGGCATTAGTTACTGGGGGAGGAACAGGAATAGGGCGCGCAGCTGCTTTAGCTTTAATTGAGGCCGGTTACTCAGTTATAGTGGCAGGAAGGAGGCAAGCTAGGTTAGATGAAACCCTTTCTATTTCAGGAGTATCAGAAAAAAATGCTCTTGCAGTGGTTACGGATGTGACTGACCCTGATTCTGTTAATAACTTGTTTGAAAAGATAAAAAATAAATTCTATCGATTAGATGTGTTATTTAATAATGCTGGAATTAATGTTCCAGGGGTTTTATTTGAAAACTTGGCATACTCTCAGTGGAAACAGATTGTTGATGTAAATCTTAATGGTGTTTTCTTGTGCGCCTCAGAGGCGTTTAAAATGATGAAAATGCAAAGCCCTCAAGGGGGAAGAATCATAAATAATGGTTCTATTTCTGCACATGCACCTCGACCAGATTCGGCACCTTATACGGCAACTAAGCATGCCATTACTGGATTAACAAAAGCGTTGTCGTTGGATGGACGAAAATATGATATTTGTTGCGGCCAGATAGATATTGGTAATGCAAGTAGTGAAATGACAGAGAGAATGGCTAGTGGGGTCAAGCAAGCGAGTGGAGAGATTAAAGTTGAGCCCTTAATGGATGTTGGACATGTAGCAAATTCGATTGTTTTTATGGCAGGATTGCCATTGGAGAGCAACGTGCAATTTTTAACGGTTATGGCATCAAAAATGCCATTTGTTGGAAGGGGATAGATTTTTTTGATTTTAGTTTCAACTGAGAGGGGAAATAATATTGATTACGAATACTGAGGCCTTAATTTTACTTCTCTCTGGAATTTGTATTTTGCTTATTATAATCCCTGCAGTTTTATGTGGAAATGTGCCGGTACCTACTTCACTGGCGGTCCAAGCTCGTATGCTAGATATTTTACCAAAACCATTGCCAAAAAAAGCGGAGATGAAAATTTATGAATTGGGTTCAGGTTGGGGAAGCTTGGCCCGTGCTTTGGCTACTCAATATCCAGCTTATAAGGTAGTAGGAATAGAAATCTCAATTATTCCATGGATTTTTTCTCGCATAATGCTTTTGTTAAGACCCAAAAAAAACCTCGAGTTTCAGCTGTGTAATTTTTTCAATACAGATATTTCGGATTGCAGATTGGCAGTTTGTTATTTAGCTCCCAGCACGATGAAGAGACTTTATTCAAAATTCTGTAAGGAATTACCCTTGGGAAGCCTAATCTTGTCAAATACCTTCTCACTTAGAGGTTGGACGGTAATGAGATCTGCTATTGCTTCCGATCTTTATCAAAGTAAAATTTTTTTATACATGCGATCATCGGACCCTGAATTAAATTAAACGCATACTATCGGAGTTTATTATACCTAATTGGTGAAGTGGCAATTTTTAACCAAGCTTTTGTCTCAGCATCAAGCAAAGGCGATAATTTTTCTTTTACTAACTTGTGATAGGTATTGAGCCAATTGATTTCCTGTAGGCTCATTAATTTGAGATCGACTAGATTTAGGTCAATTGGAGCTAATGACAATGTTTCAAACTCAAGAAATTCTTTTTGGTTCTCTCCTAAAGCAGGACACAAGGTAACTAGAACAAGGTTTTCAATTCTGATTCCATATTTCCCAGCTTTATAGTAACCGGGCTCATTTGAGATTATCATTCCAGGTTGCAACGGGGCATCAGATGGAGTTTTACTTATCCTTTGTGGTCCTTCGTGAACTGATAAATAACTACCTACTCCATGCCCAGTCCCGTGATGATAATCTAGACCAAACTTCCATAAAAATTGCCTCGCTAAAATATCTAGCTGTGATCCCGTCGTGTCTGACGGAAACCTACTTGTGGCAATAGCAATGTGTCCTTTCAAAACAAGTGTAAAATTTAATTTCATCTCCTTAGATGGTTTTCCAATCGCTATGGTTCTGGTGATATCTGTGGTTCCATCTAGATATTGTCCACCAGAGTCGATTAAGCAAAGTGAGCCAGGCCTTATTTGTTTATTGGTTTTTGGAGTCGCTTGATAATGGACAATTGCTCCATTGGCGCCGTATCCGCATATAGTTGGAAAACTAGCTTCTTGAAATTTTTCTTGCTTCTTTCTCTGTTTTTCCAGATGGATGCCGGCACTAATTTCAGTTTCTTCAGCTGTCATTCCTGATTTTGAGAGCCAACAAATAAATTTAGTTACAGCTACTCCGTCACGCAGATGCGCGTTACGAGTCCCAGAGATTTCAGTTATATTCTTGCAAGCTTTTAAGGATTGACAAGGATCCAACCCCCTAGAAATTAAGCCGCCGTTTTGCTTTAAATAATTAATAAAATAGAATGGGGTTGTATTACTACAAACATGAAACACTTTGGAATTGGAGACGAGGGACTTCAGGCGAGACCCCATGCTTTCTGGGGTTTTAATTTTTATTTTTGGGTCAAGCTTTTCTAGAAGACTCTTCGTTAGTTTTCGAGAGTCAACAAACCAATCAAGGCTAGAGTTCTTGAAGAAAAAGACGTACGACAGAATAAAAGGATTAAAAGGTACATCCTTGCCACGAATATTCAAAAGCCACGCGATAGAGTCGGGTGATGAAATGATTAAGACATCAGTATTTGTTTTTTTTAGTTTTTTAGAAAGGGTCTTGCGCTTGGCAATGCTGGTTACTCCTGAATACGTCAGGTCATGTGTTCTACAGAGCGAAATTGGCTTGGGGGGCTGGTTAAGCCAAATGCTATCAATTAAGTTTTCTTCAATCCCAACCAAGTGAACCTTTTTATTGGCACAAATATTGGTAAAAAAATTAATTTCACGCTCTGAGTGAATCCATGGGTCAAATGCTATCTTATTTCCCTCAATTAAATTGTGGCTTAACCAATTTTCTAACTCTTTTGACGCTAATGGCAAAATCACATAAGAGGATTTGTCTACTTCATCATTAGCTTGCAAGGTATAACGCCCATCAACAAACAAGGCTGCTGTTTTAGCTAATACTATTGCTTGCCCAGCTGAACCTGAAAACCCTGAGAGCCATAAGAGACGTTCAGATCTTTTAGCAATATACTCACCTTGAAATTCATCAGCCTTTGGAACTATAAGCCCATCAAGACTTTTGCTTTTTAGGGCCCTTCTTAGTACTTTAAGTCGCTCGCTATGGTCGCCCTTTAAATTTTTATATTCTAATCTGTAATTCTCACAAACTTGCATTAATTTTTCAGTTGAGAACTTCTCGTTAAGAATTTCAGGAAATTCTTTAAATATATCCTTGATGTTTAAATCTTGGCCTGCAGCAATTCCCTTCAGTAGCTCTTGAACTTCAGTTTTCATTAACAATTCACAACTGTTTGAGTTCTTTTTATTATAAGAAATTAAGGAACACTTTGAAATAAGGCAAGGCTTATAATCTTGAGGATTTGTCAGATTGAAGAATAAAAGTCTCGATAATTCATGATACCTAAATTCGCTTTCTTTAAAAATCTAAACTACTTTAAATTCTTGGGGCTATAGCCTAATTTTTTTAAACACTGTTCAAAATACATCTGTTGCTCTTTTTTTACACTATAAGCATTCATTTGAGCATTAAATCCGCTTAATAAAGCGTTTCTACCCAATGAATCGGTATAGCTTTTCACCCTCACGGATTTTTCCACCAAATTTTCCGCGCGACTTTTGCATGTGATCCTATCAATATCCCACTGTTCTTGAGAGGTTTTATCTCGCTCCCAACGCAAGCCAGTATTAGCACATCCAAAAAGGACAAAAAATAAGAGTGGATAAAGTATGTTCGTATTGTAATTCATCAACACTTCACCCTGTATTTGGAAAGTAAGGTTTTTGGCAGATTATTTTGCATTAAAACTATTAATTTAATATTTATAAGCAGTTTTAACATTTGGCGTATAGCTTAAGTTTTCATTTATTGTAAACAACAAAAACTTATTAAATAAGAAGACAAATATCTGTTTGGGGTTTAAGTTATTTCAATGACTTTGAATTTGACTATAGACAAGTTCTAATGAATTTAACTGTCTCATAAGAGTCCCAGTCGGCCACCCCAATAACCGCCCCAATTTTTTCACCCTCAGAATTAACAAGTATTGTGGAGGGTATTCCGTCTAGCTTAAATGCTCTCAGTAGCTTGCTTTTCGGGTCTAAATAAACGTCTAAATCATATATTTTATGCTTCTTAAAAAAATCCTCTAATTTTGATGCGTCAAATCGGTCTTGGGAAATAGTTAAGACTTGAATTCTATTAACCTCAACCAAAGCCGCTAGGCGGTCTAATTGAGGCATTTCTTTTACACATGGCGCACACCAAGTTGCCCAAAAATTTATTACCAGGCCTCGACCTTTAAAATCTTTCAATGATAGCTTCCTGCCATCTCCCGACAAAAATGGAGTAATTGGGATGGAGGCATTTTTTTCGAATTTTATAAAATTCTTAAAAGATTTTGGTGCTATGCTACATTGCTGGGCGAGAGCTATGCTCGTCATAAAAGAAAAAAATAAAGAATATATAATTAAATATGTGCTTAAAGTAATCTTGCTGGACACGAATTTTTCTCTCACGTAAAAGAATGTTTTGTTCAGGGTGATACAGAGTTAGTTGTTTTTTAATTGTTTTCTAGGTGTATTTTAATATGGGATCAAAAATTAAGAATAAAAGTGATTCAATCAACAAGGCTTGGGGGGGGCGATTTTCCAGAAGTCCTCACAAACTTCTAGAAGAAATTAATTCATCAATTGAATTTGATCAACGTTTATATTTAGAAGATATACGCGCATCAAAAGTTCATGCAGCCATGTTAGGAAAACAAAAAATAGTGTCTTCCGGTGACGTTAAGAAAATTATTGAAGGGCTTGACCTAATTCTCTTAGAAATGGGCTCTGGGAAATTTATATTTCGGAGAGACCTTGAAGACATTCATATGAATATTGAATTTCGTTTGAGGGAGTTAATTGGTGATATCGCTGGGCACCTGCACACAGCCCGCTCTAGAAACGATCAAGTTGCCGTTGACTTCAAGATGTGGGTAAGAAATTCAATCGACGTTATTGATCAATTGATCAAATCTTTTCAGAGTACCTTAATAAATAATGCTGAAAAACACGCAGAGTCAATTATGCCCGGTTTTACCCATATGCAAATTGCTCAGCCGGTAACTTTAGGACATCATCTTCTGGCGTATGTTGAAATGTTAGGTAGAGATAGAGAAAGACTTAGAGACTGTCGTAAAAGGTTAAATGAGAGCCCACTTGGCGTTGCTGCACTGGGGGGCACCTCTTTTCCCATTGACAGGGACTACACCTCCACGCATCTTGACTTTGATCGCCCATCAACAAATTCAATAGATACTGTTTCTGATCGAGATTTTGCGCTCGAATATCTATCTGCGATATCAATTCTGTCAATTCATCTCTCTCGGTTTGCTGAAGAATACGTGTTGTGGTGCACTTCTCAATTTGGATATGTTAAAGTCGGGGACGGATTTTCAACTGGAAGTTCTATAATGCCTCAAAAGCGGAACCCGGATGCGGCAGAGTTAGTTAGAGCAAAAACAGGTCGGATAATTGGAGCGCTATCAAATTTACTGGTTGTTATGAAGGGATTGCCAATGTCATACGGAAAAGATATGCAAGAGGATAAGGAACCTGTCTTTCAGGTTCATGATACTATAACCCTTTTATTAGAAACTTTGAATGGAATGCTTATAGAAACCGCTTTCGACAAAGAAAGAATGGCTTCGGATGCAAAAAAAGGCTTCTCAACAGCAACTGATCTTGCAGATTGGTTAACAAAAAATATTGGTGTGCCTTTTAGAGAATCTCATCACATTACTGGTCAAATAGTTAAGTTAGCTGAGAAAAATAAGACTGAGCTAGCAGCGCTCTCATTAGCACAATTAAAGTCTATTGATAGTAGGATTGATAAAACGGTTTATGACGTTTTGGATGTAAATAAAGCGGTTAAAAGTCGAACAAGTTTTGGCGGAACAGCTCCGAAGAATGTCATAGACTCAATCTCGGCGGCCCGCAAACGGTTTTTAGATTGAAAAGATTGTTTATACTAATGTTAGTGAAATATTTTTGCTAGGTTTCTATGAGTGCATTTTTAAAATACTGTCAGAAGTTTATTATAGTTGTGTTATTTTTGTCTTTAATAGGATGTGGAACAAAATCGTCTCCTGTTTCGCCTGAGGGAGCTACTTACCCCCGAGTTTACCCTGAGCCGGCTTCTGACTCAAATAAAAACAAAAAGAGTAAACTGAAGAGAAGATACTCACCTAAAGATGCTAGAGAGGCGCCTTTTTTCCAGTATCCAAATAGATTACCTAAAAATTAATTTAATTGAATATTTAAAACATTATTTTGAAAGAAATTTATTTATGCAAAGTTTTCATTATGTGGATGGAAGATTATTTGCTGAGGACGTAGAAATTAAGAGGCTAAGTCAAGTAATTGGCACCCCTTTTTATTGTTACTCTAGTTCTTTAATTGAAAGCCAATTTATGGCGTTTTCGGATGCTGTAAAAAGCATCGGTGCTGAGGTTTGTTATTCTGTTAAAGCAAACTCTAACTTAGCCGTAATAGCCACTTTAGCTAAATTAGGAGCAGGGGCTGACGTTGTTTCACTAGGAGAGTTGAAGAGAGCTTTGGTTGCAGGTATTCCAGCTAAAAAAATCATTTTTTCAGGCGTTGGGAAAACAGCTGAAGAATTGAAAGCCGCGGTTCATGCAGGTATCAAGCAAATTAACGTAGAGTCAGAGGCAGAATTGAAGCTGCTTTCTGATATAGCAATTTTGGAAGGATCTGTCACTAATGCTGCTATAAGAGTAAACCCTGATATAGATGCAGAAACACATGAAAAAATTACTACAGGAAAATCTGATAATAAATTTGGGATCGATTTTGTGCATGCACAAGATTTATTTTCTCGCATGCCCGAATTTCCTGGAGTTAATATAGATGGGATCGCTGTACATATTGGTTCCCAATTGACCAGTCTAGAGCCATTTAGACGATCATATGAAAGAGTTGTCGATTTTGTAAGATCGCTTCGCTCAGATGGCTTTAATATTGAAAACTTAGACTTAGGTGGAGGGCTTGGTGTTCGATATTTCTCTGAGTCTCCACCTGATATGGAGGCTTATATCAAGATGGTACAGGGCGTTACTAACGGGCTAAATTGTCAAATAACATTTGAACCCGGAAGGGTAATTGTTGGAGATGCCGGTATTTTAGTATCTAAAGTGATTTATGTTAAACAGGGATCAGAAAGGGTTTTTTGTGTAGTCGATGCTGCTATGAATGATTTAATTAGGCCCACTTTGTATGATGCTTATCATAATATTTTGATGGTTGAAAGGCCTCAAAGAGAAATGCAACTCACCATGGACGTTGTCGGCCCAATTTGTGAGTCGGGCGATTATTTTGCAAAAGGGCGAAAATTGCCTGCATTAGTAGAGGGGGACTTAATTGCAATCTGTACAGTTGGGGCTTATGGTGCCGTTATGTCATCAAGCTATAACAGTCGCCCGATTGTTCCAGAGGTTATGGTTAAAAATAACGAATTCTCAATTATTCGTGAAAGAGTATCTATTGATGAGCTGATGAGATTTGAAAAATTACCTAGTTGGGCTAACAAAAAAAATATTTAATTAGAAAGCATTATAATGCAATTAGAAAAAACTAAATCTTTTCTGGGTGAAGAATTGAGGCGGTTAATCCTTTTAGCACGGATAGTTCTGTTTTTTGAGAATTTTTGGAGGGGAATTTGGCCAATTTTTGCGCTAATCTTGCTCTTTTTAATTCTTGCTTTTTTAAACGTTTTTTCAATGTTGGCGTATTCTATTCATATTCTTGTTTTAGCATTATTCGGCGGTGTGTTGTTCTTTTTAATTCTAAGATTGCTCTCAGTAAGGTATTCAGCAAAAGTTTCAGAAATCAATAGTCGGCTGAATAGAGATAACGATCTTACTCACGACCCCTTAGCTTTACTTAATGAAAACAATGTCTTAAAAGGAGCAGACTCTAAAACAGAGTTTCTTTGGGAAGAATACAAAAGGCGTATAGTTAAAAATTTACCCAATCTAAAATTGAATCCGCCTTCTCCAGGGATTGCTAAATTAGATGTTTTCGCTCTGAGGGTAGCTTTAGTTCTTCTTGCAATTATATCTTTTTTCATGGGAGGGGGGGACATAAAGCCAAGGATAGCTCGAGCTTTGGTGCCAGATGCGGGCACTGGGTTATCTATCAACTCCCGAATAGAATTATGGGTTTCTCCACCCAAACATACAAATCTTACACCAACTTTTCAGGAATATTATTTATCTTCTGGTCATTTAACTCAAAAAGCGACTAAGTTCCCTGACAAGTCACGGATACCAGAAAAAAACCAGCCTTTAGAGATACCGGTTGATAGCAAGATCATCGTTCAGACGCACCAAATTAGTGGGCGTCCAAGGGTTATATTGGGGGGCATCTCGTCTGAAATGCAAAGCATTGAGGCGTCTGAGTCAGAGAAGAGATTTTATTCGGAGAGAAGTATTCAGAGTTCAGATATTGGAACCAGAGACCTAAAGGTCGTTTCTGATCGTGGGCTCCTCATGCAATTGCCTGTAAAAATTATTCCAGATTCTCCCCCGCAGGTAGAATTTTTGTCTCCACTAAAAAAATTATCTAGGGGAAATTTTACTTTTGGAACTGAGGCCAAAGATGATTTCAGTATTAGGAAGGTTTGGGCAATTATCAAGCCTAATTTTCCAAGCCAAAAGTTTGAAAAATATAATGAGATAAAATTTGATATTGCCTTTCCAGGGTTAGGAGCGGACAAACTGAAGGGGACAGTCCAACAGAATTTTTCCTCCCATCGGTGGGCTGGGACGGATGTTGGTCTCCAAATCTTTGCTAAGGATAGTAAAGGGCAAATAGGGAAAAGTGCAATACTTAATGTAGTTCTTCCAGAGAGGATATTTAACCATCCAACAGCCAGAGCATTAATAGGAGTGCGAAAGCTCCTCAACAAAAAAAATAATAATGTGATAGGGGAAGCGGTTCGTGTGTTATCAAGAATAAATCACAGTCCCGAGCACTATTTTCACAAGACAAATATTTTTTTAAATATCGCAATAGCGCGAGCACGCCTGAAATATGATAAGTCAAAAATGAAGGTGCTGGAAGTTCAAAAAATTTTATGGAGAACAGCGCTTCTCATCGAAGATGGGGAGTTTTCGATAGCAGAGAATAATCTTAAAAATGTTTGGAATGAAGTCGGAAGAGCTTACCTGAACGATATGGACCCAAAGAAATTTGATCAATTATTAGAGAAGCTTAGTTCAGCTCTGGACGAATATCTGGGTGCCTTAGCAAAACATTTAAAAAAGCAGGGTTTAGATCAATCGGCTTCAAAAATGCTGACGCAAAGTCTTGAGACCAAAAGCCTACAGCAATTGCTGAACAGGGCCAGGTCTTTGGCAAAATCCGGGTCAAAGGATTTAGCATATAAGATGCTTTCTCAACTGAATCGAATGCTGAAGGGAATACGAGAAGGAGTGAGAGTAGGCAAAGTAAGTCCTTGGGCAAAAGCCGCCCGAAAAATGATGGATGACCTTCGGGGAATTACGAAGCGGCAGCAAAGTTTGGTTGATAAAAACTATGGTATTAGGAACGGAAACAGGACTTTTGGATTTAAGCCTGACAGTGACGTTTTTGATTCAAGAAGTAATAAAATAGAGAGAGAGGTTACAAAGAATAATGGCTCGGAAAAACAAATCGATTTTGAGAGGTATCTCTTAAACGCTCAAAAGACCCAGGGTCAAATTCGGCAGGAATTAGAGAAATTGAAAAATCAAATTCAAAAAATGTTGGGTTCAACACCAGGCCAAATTGAAAAGGCAGGGGTCTCTATGGACAACGCTATAAATAAGTTTCGTAAGCGTGATACCGACGGAGCAATCTCAGAACAGTTAAAAGCCTTAAATGAGTTGCGAGGAGCCGTTGAGCGAACTTCAGAATCGGTAGCAAGGCGTTTACAAGCTGGATCTGGTAAGAGGAATGGTTTACAGATTGGAGGCTTCGGGGAGCCAAGCCTTGATCCGTTTGGGCGGCCAGCACAAGGGTTTGGGGGGCAATCAAATGAAAGGGGGAAAGTTAAAATTCCGACAGAGCGTGTTATTCACAGAACTAAAGAAATTTTTGACGAGTTACAACGTAGATCAGGAGAACGCCTAAGGCCCCAACAAGAGTTAGAGTTTATCGACCGTTTATTGGAACGATTTTAGCAAAATTGGGGTGCAACTTTATATACTTGATTAATCCTTTTTAGGCTTTGCCTTTACACCGTCATTTACATTTTTCTGTGATTTTATTGCAGTAAAAGTAACCTCTGCTCTCCGAGCTAGTGTTGACGGTGATTCTATTTTTGCTTTGAATCTCAGTCTTCGACCAGGATCTAGCTCGCTCTTTCTGGGCGCAATATTGAGTGATTGGACTTCTGTATCTTTTTGGTCAAAAAGTGAAACTTTAAGCATTGGGATGCTTCGTTTGCCATCGCTAATATTTTTTATTATACCTGAAACAATAAGAATTTCCTTCCCATTTTCCGTTTCAAAAGAGGATTTGCCTACTTTCAAATCTAAACCATCGCCCAATACAGGTGGACCCAAGCCCACCAGTTCATAAATTGTTTCAGTTGCAGGAATCGCTCGAATAATCATTGATTTTAAAAGGACAACGGCGCCAAAAATACTCAACAATATTGCTACAAAAACTATCCCAATAATTAATCCCAATTTACTTCTTTTTGGTTCATCCCCTCCTTTTGCGGGCCCACCGGCCATTACCTGAGGAATTGGTGCAGGGTCCTCAATTTGGTCTGGGTCAGATATTCCATCGCTTTTTCCGCCACCTCCCATCATTGAGGGGATAACGCCTGGATCTCCGTCATCTCCAAACATCTCGTCAAGTTGCTCTTCGGTCAAATCTGCAGGAGGCGCGTCTTCGACGCTCTTATCCGTTAGCTCCGTATTTTCGGAAGGTTGCTCAGGTTCTGGGGGATTAGAATCTGCTTCTTCTGGATTTTTGGGCTCCGGAGCTACAGGTTGGGTATTAGCTGGCATCACTGGAGAGGGTGGTTGTGATGCGCCGGGAGGCGGAATATCGTGCTGATTCGGCGGTATTGGCTGTGCTTGAGGATAATAACCAGGCTGAACGAAGTACTGTCCCGGCATTGGCGGGTATCCAAAGGGTACAGGTTGGTTAGGCGGCATTGACGGTGCCTGCATAACTTGATTAGGCGTTGGAGCCGTTTTTGGAGGTAAAGCAGATTTTGAAGATTGTTCTGGTACAGGTAATTGGAACCAGATATGCCCACAGTTTGAACATCGAGTCTTTTTGCCGCCCGCCATTACTGTGGAGCTAACATTATAGTTTGTTGAACATTGTGGACAAGTTATTATCATGGCTAATGTTTTGCTGTTTTTTTATTTACTTATATGATTTCCCATTAAGTAACGCAAGCGATCGTATTTTTTTAGAGGGCTGGTAGGTTTAAGTTAGCTAAGCTTTAAAACGTCCTATATTACAAAAAGCCAAAAAATTTAGCAAAAATCTTGGGAAATATAAAAATTATTTTTACACGTTTATAGGCACGGATAAGAAATGAAATTTATATTTGTCCCTCCAAGAATAAGTGGTACTAGACGCCAGCTTAAGCCCATGGCATTGTGAATTATGAGCATGTTAAATATCAGCGAGTAATTAAAAATTGGAAGAACTTGGAGAGACACCTATAGTACAATTTGAGAGGGTTGGTCTGCGCTATGGTTTTGGCCCAGAAATTTTGCAGGATTTAAATTTTTCCCTTGCGCCTGGGTCTTTTAACTTTTTAATAGGAGAGAGTGGCGCGGGTAAATCATCCTTATTGAAATTAATTTACTTGGCTTTCAAGCCATCTAGAGGCGTAATATCTTTGTTTGGAAAAGATACATCTTTAATATCTAGACATGATTTTCCAGGACTAAGGCGACGGATTGGTGTGGTCTTCCAAGAATTTAGATTATTAAGTCATCTCTCTGCTTTTGATAACGTGGCGTTACCCCTCAGAGTTGCGGGTATTAAGGAAAGTCAGGTTAAGAAGAATGTAACGGAGTTACTTGATTGGGTTGGATTACAAAATCATATGGAGTCACGCCCTCCAACCTTATCGGGAGGGCAGCAGCAGCGAGTATCTATAGCCCGTGCGATAATAGGACGACCAAGCTTGTTATTGGCTGATGAGCCGACTGGGAATGTCGACGATAGCATGGGTTTGAGGTTAATGCATTTATTTGAGGAATTAAATCGTTTGGGGACAACGCTTATCATTGCTACTCATAGTATGCAATTAGTTGAGCGAATGGGACATGCAAAACTGAAATTGGAGGATGGTTGTTTGACCATGAGAGGTTGAGCAAATTTGACAGCTGAAGATCAAGTGCAGGCCCGGGATGATTTTCGATTTGAATTAAAAGGTCTCAGATATTATCCATAATAGGGCGCTATTAGGCTACGATAAGTGTATTGGCTAATCCGGCAGGGGTTCGGGTTATTTGAAACGAAAATTGGGAAATGATTTTAAAACGGACAGATTTACCACTTTATCAGGATTCGCACAGCCGATTTTTACCGTGGCTAGTTGCATTCATGATTTTTCTAGCAGTATTTGGACTTGCTTCGATTATCGTGCTAAAAGAGGTCGCAAATCGCTGGGACCGGGGAGTTTCTGGAACAATAAGTGTTCAAATCCCAGCTGCAGCAGAACCTTCAGATGATGAAAAACGATTAGGTAAAATTTTAAAAGGAATATCAAAAACTGATAAAATTGATTCATATGAAGTAGTAACTAAAGAAAAAATCAAAGTCCTTCTAGAGCCGTGGTTGGGTGATCTTGATAATGTAAGAGAATTACCTTTGCCTCAATTGATAGACGTAAAATTTAAGACTGCATCAAAAAAAAATTTTGAAGAATTTAGCGAAAACCTGACCACCTTGGTAGAAGATGTTATTATTGATGACCATCAGGTTTGGTTAACTCGTCTTTTAAAGCTAATTCAAACATTAGAGGCAATAGCTTGGATAGTATTAATCTTAATAATAATAGCTACGATCGGCACAGTGGTATTTACTACTCAAACTGGTTTAGCGATCCATCGGGAGGCAATAGAGGTGCTCCATCTAATAGGTGCCCCGGATAAATATATTGCTAGGCAGTTTGCTCTGAGGGCTTTTGGGTTGGGCTTGAAGGGTGGGATCGTGGGTTTGATAATTGGAGTGCCCCTATTGCTAGGTCTAATTTATTTTGCAAAAAAAATGGAAGAGTTCTTTTTTTCTACAATTAAGCTTGAAATTTTCCATTGGTTTTTGCTTGGAACCCTACCAGTTTTGGTAGGGCTTATAGCGATGCTAACGGCAAAAGTGACAGTCATGCGGACCCTAGCCAGGATGCTGTAAAATGGGTCGCTGGTCAAAGAGGTCAAACAGAAACCTTTTTGTTAGGTTGTCTGCATTTATTACCTTGTTGTTTGGCATATGGTTGTTTTCACTCTTTCAATTTGTCAATCAAATGCCAAGCAAGGTTCATGATTTTTCCAGAAAAACCGATGCAATTGTAGTTTTAACAGGGGGAAGTAAAAGATTAGAAGAAGGACTACAATTATTAGAAAAAAAATTATCCAAGCGCCTGTTCGTCTCTGGTGTTTACAAGGGAACTGAAGTTAGAAGTTTATTGCAACACTCGAGTAATAAGCAATCAAAGTTAGCAAATCAGGTCGCAATAGGTAATGCAGAAAATACGGAAGAAAATGCTTTAGAGACAAGTGAGTGGATAGCTCGTGAAAAACTTGAGTCCATGCGTTTGGTGACCGGTGCATACCATATGCCGCGCAGCCTTTTAGAGTTTAGATATGCTATGCCAAATGTGTTAATAATCCCCCACCCAGTCTTCCCTAGCCACGTTAAGCAAGATAGATGGTGGGCTTACCCTGGAACTGCTATGCTGTTAATCAGTGAATATAATAAATTGATTTTTGCGTGGGTTCGTCAAAGGTTCGACTTTTTTTCTAGCGACATAATCTGATGAGCCACCGATAGATTGAGGAGGATGAGAAATTTTTTTAGTTATACGTTCTTTGCTTTTTAACATATTTTTTGTTTCTTGGACCGGAGTAGCTGTTTTAATTATGGCCTTATTATTAATTCTTCCGAGAAAATTTATGGCTCTTATTGTGATTGCGTGGGCAGAAATTTCTAGCTCAGCTTTGCGTATTTTAGTCGGTACAACATTTGAAGTTCGCGGGCGAGAAAATATTGTAGACGGGCCCGCTATATATGCTGCAAAGCATCAATCTGCTTGGGATACATTTGCATATTTTTTAATAGTAAAAAATCCAAGCTATATTCTAAAAAAAGAACTTTTATTAATTCCATTCTGGGGCTGGTGTGCTCGCAGATACGGAGCCGTGATAGTGAATCGTAAAGGGGGTGCCTCCGCACTAAAAAAAATGGTTCATGACGTGAAGGTTCGACTAAATAGAAAAATGCCAATTATTATTTTCCCGGAGGGAACAAGGTCACGCCCAAGAGAGACAGCGTTGTATCATCCTGGTGTGGCTGCTTTATATAAGGCCACAAATGTCGCCATAATTCCAGTAGCAGTAAATTCAGGCATGTTTTGGGGACGGCGGAGTTTTATGAAATACCCTGGAAAAATTGTAATAAAATTTTTGCCACCTATTAGTCCTGGTTTGCCAAGAAAGGAATTCATGAGGCGGTTACACAGTAGTGTTGAATGTGCAACAGATGATTTGGTTAATGAGGCAGCTATTCAATTTCAAAAAAATGGCCTGACCTCACATGAGGCTCTTTAGTAAGCCTGAGACATGTTTGGTTGGTAATTTTTTTATAAACAAGCAAATGGATATGTGGAAAACATATCTAAACCCTTATAATAACTGCAATATTGGGGGGAGATCTTAGGGGTAATTTTGTGGAAATATAAAAGAAATAAAACCTTTATGTTCAAGGGTTCAGCAGCTATTTTTTGTCAGATATTTTTCATTTAAAAAAAATAATAAGGGTGGAGAAATATCTTGAGGAAAATGCAACATCTATCCCGGCAAATTTGGGAGATGAAGTATAGACTGAAAGCTTCAGATGGGTCTGCAATAGACTCGTCTATTTATGACAGCTGGCAGAGAGTTGCGAAAGCAGTTGCTTCTTCAGAGAAAGAGCCACTTAAATGGCAAGACCAATTCTACAAAATCTTAAGTGATTTCAAATTTTTACCGGCGGGTCGTATCCTCGCTGGGGCGGGCTCAGATAGAAATGTAACTTTGTTTAATTGTTTTGTCATGGGGGGTATCTCTGACAATATAGCTGGCATATTTGATGGATTGAGGGAAGCTGCTTTAACGATGCAGCAGGGGGGTGGTATCGGGTATGATTTTTCGACCCTCAGGCCTAAGGGGTCTCCTGTTATAGGTGTCGGGTCCGATGCTTCGGGTCCAATTTCCTTTATGGATGTCTGGGATTCTATGTGCCGTACGATCATGAGTGCAGGTTCCCGGAGGGGTGCCATGATGGGTGTCATTCGTTGCGATCACCCAGATATTTTTGATTTTATTAAGGCAAAAAGAAATCCAGATCGTCTCAGAATGTTTAATCTCTCAGTTCTAGTTTCAGACCCGTTTATGGCAGCGGTAAAGCAAGATGACTTGTGGGATCTTAAGTTTAATGGAAAAGTTTATGGCAGACATTCTGCGAGAGAAATATGGGATCAAATAATGCAGGCCACCTATGCATATGCAGAGCCAGGAGTTATATTTATTGATAGGATCAACAGCAATAATAACCTTTATTATTGCGAGACAATAAATGCAACAAACCCCTGTGGAGAGCAACCGCTTCCACCTTATGGAGCGTGTTTGCTGGGTTCCGTAAATCTTGCAAAATTTATAAAAAATCCGTTTGAGCGGGGGGCATTCCTAGATCTACGCGAGCTGAAAAAAGTCACCAGAACAGCTGTTCGATTTTTGGATAATGTGATAGATATTTCTGGTTTTCCATTAGAGGAGCAGAGACAAGAAGCAATTTTAAAGCGTCGAATAGGTCTAGGAATTACAGGATTGGCAGATGCCTTATTGATGTGTGGCACGAGATATGGGAGTGAGGCATCTGTTAAACTGACAAAAACATGGCTTAAAACATTTGAAGATGCAGCATACAACTCTTCTATATTTCTAGCGGCTGAAAAAGGAGCGTTTCCCTTGTTTGATAGAACAAAATATCTTAATGGGAAGAAAATACAGAAGTTAAGCACCCAAATTCAGTCAAAAATAAAAATAAACGGAATACGCAACGCATTAATCACTTCAGTGGCCCCTACCGGGACAATATCTTTATTGGCGGACAATGTGTCTTCTGGCCTGGAGCCAGTATTTAGTTTTAATTATGAGCGCAATGTCTTAATGCCAGACGGGACTCGACGAAAGGAAGAAGTTTTTGATTATGGCTTAAGGCTTTATCAAGAAATAAAAGGTAAGGATTGCGAAATACCGAGTTCGTTCGTTAGCAGTCAAGATTTATCTCCAGAAGATCACCTAATCATGCAGGCCACGGTTCAAGAGCATATTGATAGTTCAATTTCCAAAACTATTAATGTGCCCCAACAGATTTCCTATGAAGATTTTAAAAATATCTATATGAAGTCATATGATCTTGGGTGTAAGGGGTGTACCACTTTTCGACCCAATGATGTCACAGGGGCGGTGCTTCAAATAAAAGATAAAGATAAAAAAGAGTCGTCAGAAGAGAACAATGCTCAAAAAGATAATGATTCAGAATGCAAAGAGATGCTTCAACCTCCTCCAGCAGCTATAGTGCAAATGTTTAAACCTCTCGACCGTCCCGGAAATCTTGGCGGTAAAACATACAAGCTAAAATGGCCCGGTAGTGATCATGCTATTTATATAACGATTAACGATGTGGTTGATGACACAGGAAGAAAGCGACCGTTTGAAATTTTTATTAATTCTAAGAATATGGAATATTTTTCTTGGGCAGTTGCGTTAACAAGGATGATTTCAGCTGTGTTTAGGCGTGGGGGGGACGTTACATTTATTGTTGAGGAACTTAAAGCTGTGTTTGATCCAAGAGGTGGGCAGTGGATGAAGGGTAAATATGTTCCATCACTTTTAGCTGCGATTGGCGACGTCATTGAGAGGCATATGATAGAGATAGGTTTTTTGCGAGGGTCAGACGAGATGCAGTTAAAAAAGGTCTTGGATAATAGTTCGAAGGACCTCGGTACCCCGCGGAGCTCCGGTTATGAAAAAGAGACTGACTCAAAAGGCAAGATAATTAGTTCAAAATTTCAACAATGCCCTAAATGCGGCGAAGCTTCTATTATACACCAAGAGGGCTGTGACTTGTGCACAAGCTGCTCTTATTCAAAATGTGGTTGAAATTTTTATATTTTAGTGAAACTTGAGACTTTCTTGCTATGTCACTAGTATTTTCTCTAAAGTTTCTGCGGCCGTTTCTATCATTGGCTTTGTTATGTCTAAATGTGTTACAGCACGCATTTGGCTCTCCGTAATCACCCCAACATGTATTCCGGATTCAAGTAATTCTGCTGAAATTTGACTGCTTGACTTTCCAGTTGCAGAAACATCAAAAAAAACTAAATTGGTTTCTATGCTTTTATTTTCTATTTCAACTCCTGGAATTAAACATAATCTATCAGCTAATAATTGCGCATTTTCATGGTCTTCGATAATCCGCTCAATATTATTTTCTAGAGCATAGATACCTGCTGCAGCGATGATACCAGATTGTCGCATTGCGCCCCCAAATTGGTGTTTATATCTAAAAGCAGCTTTAATAAAGTCCTCATCACCAGCTAAAACACCCCCGATGGGGCAACCCAAACCTTTAGATAGATCAACCCAAACCGAATCGACTGTTTTCCCATATTCTGATGCTGGCGTACCGCTACCTATTACTGCGTTTAACAAGCGTGCTCCATCCATATGACATTTCAAATCAATTTTGTGAGCTTCATCCGTGACGGCTTTTAATTGCTCTAATGGCCAAATAGTTCCTCCCCCAAAGTTAGCTGTGTTTTCAATTGATACTAATACTGAGCGTGGAGCGTGGCGCGCATTCTTTGGACGAACGACTTCTAGCATTTGCTCCGCTGTAAAAATGCCTCTCTCCCCGTCGATTATTCTCATCATAGCGCCAGACAGAGCTGCCGGGGCTCCAGTTTCGGAATGCAAAGTATGTCCAAGCTTTTCAATTATAATTTCATCTCCTGGTTCGCACCACATGCGATAGGCAATTTGATTACACATTGTTCCAGACGGCAAAAACATTGCTGCTTGATGTCCAACTAATTCAGCAACCATTTCTTGAAGTTTATTAGTGGTTGGATCAGCACCCTGCTGTTCATCACCAACCTCCGCATTTGCCATGGCCTGCCGCATGCCTTTGCTCGGCTGGGTATGGGTATCAGAATATAGATCAATATGTAAATTTTTCACTCTAACTCTCTATAAATTTTTCGTTCTGCAAAACTAGCTGGACAGGTGATTGCTCATTTATTCTAATTAGTCTGATAGTAATTATGTATTTTGAACATGCATCATTTATGTTTGAAAATTTGTTAATTTGCCTAGATTATACTATTTTACCGGGACGGGAACAAAAAAAATTCTGCCAAGAGCTCAAACCTAGTGTCCATATATGTAACACTTTTGAAATGGATTTATATCTGAAGAGTTGAAGAGTATGCAAAGAAACGTTGGTGAAGAACCCTCATATACAAAGTTTCCCTCGAGCGGACTAGATTTCTACCAAGATCAAGATGATATGCGTTGGAACTCTTTTCCCAACGCCTCAAATCCAGAGGACGATGCTTTTCCTCCAACGGACACAAAGCAGTTCAGCCAGACGGAGTCTAATCTTCGTGTTAGGCGTTCTGACTCAAATACGGATGTTGGAATTTCTTCAGGATTTTTAATTAGTTCGGGTAAAAAATATTTATCCCTAATTGACTACCTTTCTAGTATGCCAGCAGAAGATGCTGACACATATTCTCCATTGCTGCGTTTAAGAGAAATTATAATCTCCTCAATGAGCCTAAAACATAATCAAAAAAATTATTACGACATTAGACAAAAAGCAGAGCTAACCGTAGAAGCAAACTCAAAAAGCAAGAAAAATAAACAAAATAAGTCAGGTGATTAATATTTGTTTTCAATTAATAAACCAAAGGCGGCATTAGTTTTTTTTATAGGTTCCACTTTGAGCATTGGACTTTTTTGGTTTTATTGCAAACTTGAAATCGAATCAAATATACATAGAGTTCTCAATAATCAAGACGGAAGTACAGTCAAATTCACCTATGAAAATCTTAAAGTTTCAGGTTTCCCCTTCTGGGTAGAATTAAACTTTTGGCATCCAAAAATACAAATTGGTGAAGAGGTGAATTTATCATTAGCTTCGGGAGGGCTGGTTGTTTCAGCGCCACTTTGGTCTTTGTATCAACCTAAATTCCAATTTATTGGAAAACAAAGAATTTATTATCAGCATGCAGATGAAAAGTGGGTGCTTGAATTTAAGCCACCCGGGCTTAGCGGTAGTTTTAGGTTTGTGGAAGACAAACTTACTCAGTTAAAAATGATTATGGGGAATCTAAACCTATTCGATACAATCCAACAAAAAGCAGTTAAGGCAAAAAAAATTGAATTTGAATTTCGGAGAGACAATGAGCCGATCTACAACATAAATATGAAAATTCACGGCCTAGATATGCAGAATTTCTCAAATTCACTGTTTAAGTCAAAAATAAAAATTTTGTCCTTCATGGGAAAAATTCAAGGAGAATTACCAAAAAAAGTTAATTCTGCGGAGATTGCAAAATGGCGAGATCGAGGCGGGGTGGTTGAAATAATAGCCTTAAAGTTGGACATGAATGAATTAAAAGTTAGTTCAAAAGGCACGCTAGCATTGGAGAGGGAATTCCAACCTATTGGTGCTTTTTCTGTAAATATTACAAATATTGACCATGCTTTAGGTTCTCTTAAAGCAAAGGGATTAATAAAAACAAAAGACATTTTTCTAATTAAACTTTTTTTGTCAGGAGTATCTAAAGAAGCTGCCAAAAGTGAAACCGATAGCCTTGAAGTGCCGCTTACTATTCAAAATAACTCAATTTATATTGGCCCATTTAGGATTTTCCGTTGGCAAAAGTTGCGATGGGTGGATTAAGGCTGAGACAGTTATAATGGACTTATTTTGCAGTTCACTTTTGCAACGGTTTTATTTAGGATATGTTGGCGAGCAATTAAGTGATAAGTTTCTGAGTTTAATATTGCCGTCGGAAGTCTGGTGGAAATAGTCGGAAAATTTAAATTTTCAGTCTTAAGCAGTTCCTTGATAAGAGTTTTTCTTGATGTGAATATTCTGGCGCGGCGCACATTTTCCGCCTGAACCACTCCAGTAAGGTTCCCATCTTTGTTAAGAACAGCCCCTCCACTTAATCCACCTAGCGAGCCAGAGTATCGAGAAACTCTGGATATTTCTCCCCAAACATTTACAATCTCCCTAAATCCCGCGTATTTTTGGCCTATAATTTTATGGTGTAGCTTCATTGTGCCTAAGAACCTGGAGTGTACGGCTCCAGGAAAAGCCTGTGGGAACCCTATGCTAAAGCTGTCCCCGGGGACCTCTGCTGGTTCAAACTCCATTGCTTTTGATCCTAAACGGGTAAATAGAACTGCAATATCTGCTTTCGGATGAAAGGAAACTTTTACCACAGGCAGATAACCCATTTGGTGTATCTGGATACTTACTTGGCTACAATCCCTAACAACGTGGGCTGCTGTAAGCCAGATTCCAGATTTTGATAGAGAAAATGCAGAACCAACGGACGAGTATTTTTTCTTGAAACTTTCTATAGTGCCTTCTTTGTTTAAGTGTGGGGAGACTAAATCATAGGCTGCAATTTTTGAAGGAGCCTGTTTTGGTGAGATACTTTTCCAATTATATGTCTCTCGCTCCCATAATTGCAGGTCTCCACTTTTTTGGAATTTTTGAATAGGGGGTCTGCGGGGATTTTCTTGTGTAAAGGGGTTTTTATTTTCAAAATTTTTTTTTCCAACGATTAAGCCAAAAAATAAAACGGATATTAGTAACCAATCAATTAAGCGCATTGATAATTTTTCTCTATACTAACCGGCAATTGCAGCAGCATTGAAAATTGCAAAAGCTAACTTGAATGCAGCCAAAATTAAAGCGGCTCCCAATTCACCTTGGCGAATTCGATCAGACATATCGCTGAGTATTATGTCGGTCACTCGAAAAGCAATCAGCTGAATTAATAAAGAAATAGGCCCCCAAAATAAGATTTCCCAAACACTTATGGAGCTAGCCATCGCTAGCGCTAATGGGAGTGCCAGCCCAATAATGGCTCCCGCGAGAGTTACTGCTGCGGCATGGTTTCCCTCTTTGATGAGAGCTATATCATCATAGGGGGTTATCTTGATATAAACAAAAAGGCCAATCAAAAAGACGATAAATGTGACGAAGAGGTGAAGGGAGAGAAACGGGAGGCCTGATAAAACACTAGAGAAAACTGCTTCCAACTTAACCTCCAAAAATAAATTATGCTTGTTTTGCCTCTATTATACTTTTCCGAATTTTTCTGGTCCGTCGAAATATTTTCTCTAGCTCCATTCCCTCGCCCCGTCTCACTGATCGACGAAGGGCGGTGAGATCCT
>MDSW01123409.1_pt1 | contig 29178 bp, 18 predicted proteins | sample 811171 | NCBI WGS metagenome assembly MDSW01 (sample SAMN05326641, study PRJNA326480) | marine metagenome | isolation source: seawater | place: Atlantic Ocean: North West | collected 2012 | reverse complement strand
GAAAAAAATGCTGTCCTAAAATTAATTTCATTTAATAAATAAATGCCCAAAAAAATCATAATTAAAGCAAAATAAAAAGCAACCCTAATCGATACCCTCTTATTAGGAAGTGGCCTGTTTTTTGTTCTGCTCATTAATTTATCTAAATCTTTTTCAAGAATTTGATTGATAATATTAGAGGCTCCAACTATGGAAAATCCTCCGAAAAATAATAATAGAATTATTGAAAAATTAATAGCATTAGCAGCAAGAAGATATCCAGCTAGTGATGAGAATACAACACTTAATGTTAATCTGAATTTAGTCAGTTGCATCATATCATTTAAGAATACCGTAATACTAAATTGAGATTGTATTAAATTGCTGTTCATAATTCAAACAAAAAGATATACAAAGATAACTCAGCGAAGAATTAAATTATAATTTTGATATAGTTAATTTTAACAAAAAATTTATTGTAACCTGAATGTTATAGGAATACTAAACGGAACTCTTACTGCTCTGCCTCGTTGCTTCCCAGGAGTCATTTTAGGTAATTTTGAAATTATTCTCTCTGCTTCTCTCTCTAAGTTTTTATCAGGACCTCTTTTTCTGATATTAGAAATGGTTCCATCTTTTGAAATTATGAAGCTAACAAATACTCTTCCCTGTATACCCATCTCTTGAGCAATTTCTGGATATCTAAAATTTCTCCTAATGTGTTTGTTAATTTGCTCTTGAAAACAATCTCTTCTCTTTGATTTTGGAACATTTTCACAGCCCGGATAAATTGGAACGTCCTCAATTATTGCAAATGGAACATCTACATCTTCAAATTCTTCTTCTAAAACCTCAACTTCAACAATTTCTTCTTGGTCGGTTTCTGTTGATTCAATTACAGTTTCTTCAATTTCTTCCTCATCTTCTACAACTTCAATTACCTCTGGAGCAGGAGGTGGGGGAGGTGGTGGTGGAGTTTTAATTTGTTCAGTAATTGGTATTTCCTCGTCATCGTCGTCAACTACGTTGAGAGATTCATACAAGTAAGCACTTTTATCATAAGATTTCCATTCTATACCTCTCCAAATTATAAAAAGTACAAGAGCCAAACCTACAGCAAAGTACAAACTGCTGTTCTTATTTAAATCTACTTTTGGATTTTTTTTAGGCTGCATAGATTAATTTTTGGCTAATTTAAAAAAACATTATTATAATTAAAAAATTATTTTTTAATAACCATAAAGATAAATATACCAAAAATATTAGATAAAATATCAACTATCTCAAATGATCTGTAATCCAAAAAAAGGTATTGAATTATTTCAATAATAATTCCATAGATTAAAGAAAACATAATTGATAATGTTTTTGATTTAATCAAATTAAAATCACTAGCTAGTGATTTGTTCAAAAAATAACTTAAAGAAAAATAAAAAAAAATGTGACCTAATATTTCAATATCTAATAAGTTTAATGAATTTTTTAAAGGCTTAATTGTTAAGTTAAATTTCTCTAGGGATAAGTATGTTATAAAAAGTAAATCAGAGAATGCTACAATTGTATAAAAAAATCTTATATCAAATAATTTTTTTGTAATCATCAGAATTTAACAATTCATTTATTTCATTATCTGATGAAATTTTAACTTTTATTATCCATCCCTCATTGTAAGGATCATTATTCACAGCTTCAGGATTATTATTCAGGTCATTATTGAATTCAATTACTTCACCAGAGACAGGCATAAAAAGATCAGAAACAGTTTTAACTGCTTCAACACTTCCAAATATTTCCTCTTTATTTAATTTTTGGTTTAATGATTCTACTTCAATATAAACTATGTCACCTAACTCTCTTTGTGCATAATCAGTTATTCCTACAGTAGCAATATCTTCTTCTATTGATATCCACTCATGATCCTTTGTGTATTTCAAATTTTCCGGTATGTTCATTTTTTTTAAATTAATTCTAATATAGATAATTTATTTAATTTCCGAAATTGTATCTAATAGTAATTCCTGATCTAATACTAGTTTGGGGAAATGCTGAAGAAACAGCAAATTTTGAAAAATTATGATCATAAAAAAATAAAGCAGTTAAATTTCTAGATAAATCATAATCTGCAGAAACCTTTATAGACCAGATAGATTGACCAGCTGTAACTTGATTATTTTCAATATCTAAATTTCTAAGCACAGTTAAATTATTTCTATATGATACGTCTGCTTTAAAATTTAAATCACCCTTTAAAGAAGTCCTTCTTCCCCCCACATTGGTTCTGAAAGATAAATCTTTAATTCTATACCCTAAACCAAAAATAAATTCCTCTCCAAAAGATTCTGTTAAAATATTGTTATCCAAACTTAGAGATAAAGCTCTGTCTTTTACAAACTCTGCTAAAAATTTAAATGAATTTTTTAATTCAAAATCTAATTTAAATAAAGGATTGAACTGTTCAACTAAGTTCAAATTTCCATACAAAGTTTGTACAAGAAAATTTCCAGCATCATCCCTTAAATAGGGATTTGTAGAATCATAATCTAAATTATTTTGAAAATTATTTATGGTAAAACTAGATCTATATCCGTGAGAAATTGAAAATCTATTAAAAATTTTTTTAAATGTCTTATTTTTCATTAAACCTGTATACTTCAAATTCCAGTTAGGTAAGGGGGACTTTTGTGTTGGATTTAGTGCAGTTTTAAGAGGTGATTGACCAGAGTAAGCAGCTAAAAAGGCTGGGATTGTTACTGACTGGTGTCCTCTACCATATCCATTATAATAACCGTCTAAATCGAGATTGTTGATATCAACACCATTTATATAAGCTAATTTTTTTGACAATATCACTCTATTTTGTTTAAATTTTTCAAAAATTGAATTAGAAAAAATACTATTTTTTTTGAATGCAGTTTTTATTAAAATAGTAGAAACACCAAAATTCCCGTATTTTACAAAATTTAATTTGTTATAGTTTCTATCTTGAATTAAAAAGTTTTCTGAATAATTGTAAGAATAATCTTTATTCAAATTAATATCAATTATCAATCCAAATTTAAAATTTATTTGGCTATTAATTTTAAATTGATTATTTCTAATTTGACTGTAAACTTGATTAAAGTCAGGGAAGTCAGTTAACCACCCTTTTTTTGCAATTTCATATCTTATATCTGCTTGATCACCAAAAGTATAAGCTAAAGTAGGTTTAATAGTACCTAAATGTCCAATGTTTTGTGTATAACCCGGCAAAACACTTCCATTATTTTCTGAATAAGAAAATTGAACTCTTTTTATGTTACTAATTGATTTTATGATTGAATTAATGATTGATTTATTTTTTGATTCAAATTTAAAACCCAAATTTTTGAATAATCTTTCAAATGATAATGAACCATTAAGTACTTTAGAGTTTGAATTTTGAATTGTATTAATGGATCCCAAGACCCTTCCGTCAGAGGATGTAACATTATCTAAAATGTTTGATCCACTATCCCATGAAAAATTTCCGGAATATGAATAATTTGAATCAATAAAACTTAAAATTGGGAAATATTGAAGTGGTAAATTATAATTAATATCAATAGACTGGAAGTGTGAGTTTGGATCACCAGAATCAAAAAATCCTCCCCAAATATCCTGACTAAAATTAATTGATTTCAAGTTTTCTTCTTTTAATCTAAAATAATTTTTTACAATACTTTTTGTAGTTGATGTAAAATTTAATCTCATTGATCTAGTAATATTGTGTGTTATTGAATAGTTAAAATCACTGTAATAATTTCTTTGTTGTAGTTCTGGCAGTTCAATAAAATCTTTTGTATTTATTCCTTCAAAATAAGCTTCTCTAAATTTTTGTTTGTTTAATAACCTGTCAATTTTATGACTAAAAGTTATATTGGACGGCAAAAAATTAAAATTTAATTCTTTAATAAATTTTAATTTATTTGATTTCTTTAAAAGTTCATTGTTAAAAAAAGGAGAAAATTCAAAAGGTGAAAAAGAGTGAGAATAATTAGAATTTAAAAATACATTTTTTCGTATTTGTTTTTCCATCTCAAAATCTGAGTGATTTAATTCATTATATGAGTACGAAAAGTTGAAATTTTCAATATCATAAAATTTACTTTTCGATCTATTTTTTGTTTTTCTAACTCCTATGAAATTTATACTTTTTCTTTGAGTATAATTGTTTGATTGATTATTTATTGAATCTCTTTGACTTTTATTTACGGCTGAATCTAATCTATCAGATAATAATACATCATCATACAAAGGATCATACTCTGGTTTTATTATTGTTTTTCCAATATTATAATTGAATGGTATTGTAACACTCCACTTTTCGGGTAAAAATTTACCAAGATCTACATTAGTTACAAAATCATACTGTTTATTATCCTCACGATTTCTTTGGTTTGGTGTTTGATCTATTGAACCAAAACCAATAGTTGAAAATTTTCCTGTTAATGAAAAATTAGCTAAATCCGCCAAATTTCCATTTAAAGAACCAATTGCTGCCCACCCACCCTTAGAGTCTATGCCTGCAATTCTTAGCTCATTAAACCAAACTTCCCCACAAAGGTCGTCACCATTATTTTTTGAGGGGTTTTTGATACCAATCATCAAATTCTTAACTGATCCTAATGAGGGATTACCTTTGATTGAGAATTTATATTTTTTATCACCAGGCAATTTACTTATTGGAAAAAATTCATCTATAGAATTGATATTCTCATCAAAATAAGAAGCTTGGTCAATACTTAATCCAATTATTTTTGATTTCATATCTCTTAATTTTGAAATATCAATATCTATAGAGTTAGATTCAGGAATCCATACCTCTTCAGAAGAAAATTTATTTGAGCTGTCTGTTCCATATGATGTTGGTTTAAGAGGAACCTCGATTTGATAATAATTTTGATTTAGATCTGATCCAAGACGAATAAACGCAACAACTCTTTTATCAAAATCGTCATTAATTCCATCACCTGGAAGCTTCTTGTTCCCTTTGATAGATTCGGCATGAATATACATTTTTAATTTTTTATACTGCCTTAAATCAATTTCTATATTTTTATAAATACCTCTAGAGTCCATTGGTTTTAAATCGCAAAATTTCATAGATAATGATTGTTCATTTTGTCGAATTACTGTGTTATTAGTATTTATTTTTTCTCTAACAATATCAGGTGGAAGTACGTAATTTATTGGGATTCTATTTTCATTTTCTAAAATGTTTACAGTACTAACATCTATTGTTGTTGAATTATTTTGTAAAATATTATTATTAAGTTGCTTATTGTATCTTCTCCAATCACCTCTTACCAATTCTAACGTTCCAAATCTTAAAACAATGGGTTTTTCAAAATCATTAAGTAACATTCTGATAAATCTTATAGATCTTAAATCCTGAATATTATTTATGTTGTCATAATAGCTTTCAAAATTAGTGCCATCATAAAAAGACTTATCAATAGGTACTTTAAATTGAATCCACCTAGTATTAATTTTTTCTCCATTTGGAAGATCTACTTTTACATTTTCTCTAACATCACTAACAAATGGATGATTTCCTACTGTCATATTTTTTCTAATAGGAACCTTGTAACTAAAATAACTGTCAATTGTGTTCATCGTTTGATCTTTATTAATGTCCTCTGTGTCAGGTTCTGATGTTCTTCCACGATCCAAATTTGAAAATGCTACAGGAGAATTTCCGTCAGTTCCATTATATCTTTTGTAGCGATCAACTATTCCACCATTAACTTTTGCAAAATATTGATAATTATCTCCTGCTGGATCATTTTCAGGTCCATTAAAATATATTTCTCTTTCTTCATTATCATTTAAACCATCAAGACCAACATCTTGTTTTAATCTATCACTTTCAATAGTATTAAATGCATATAATAAAGATTGAGTCGAGGGTGTCTTTCCCCAGTTAGAAAATTTAATATTTTCAATTGATTCAGAAACTGGTAGTCCATTTTCATATTGTTTTCTTCCGTCTTTTAAAATATCCTCTGAAATATTTCCTAAATGAAAGTAAAGAAACCCAAGGTGATTTTTAGTGGAATTCTCGTCAGAAAATGTGTCCAATAACCAAAATTCAATAAACTCTACATTTGTTTGTTCAAAATTAGTTGAATTTATAGGTCTAGTAACACCAGCCCAATTATTTTTTGGATTCTGCTTAAAATCATTGATTAAATTATTGTTATAAGGCCCCTTTTCATCTGGGAAATAAGCTAAATCAAGGGTTGATTGAACAGTTGACTGACCTTGAATCAAATCCTGTTCAGGAAAGATTTCATTTATAAATATCCTTCTTGTAGTATTTAAAGAGATATCTTGATTATTTATGCCAGTTGGTCTAAGTTGATTTGAATAAAAAATTGGATCTATTGTGTACCATGAAATTAAGGCTCGATTAAATCCACCAGTAATGTCGTTTTTTTTTGCCTCTGCCCCTAAAAATCCAGATGTGGGGACACTTGAAAGGTACCAAGAAAATGGGCTCTTAATATCAATACTAGTTTGTGCTCCTTCAAAATCGTCAATATAAATAGTAGACAAGCCATTTAATTCAGTATTTTTTGGATTTTTTGAAATTAAAGTTGCTACCTCTCCACTAAATGAAAATAACGAAGGGACCTCAGATTCAATCATTGGTAACTTGTTTATTAATCTTGTTAATATTGGAACTTCTCTTGAAACATTTGCATTAAATCCAATCATTGTATTATTTACTGGTTCTGATCCATAGTTAGCTTTTTGAGTTAGAGGATTTTCACTCAAATTAATTATATTACCACCAATCATAAAATTTTCATTAAATCTGTGAATTAAATCAAAACCCGAAAACCTTTTATTTTGTTGTCCAAAAACTGAATTATTTTCAACTGTAATTTTTAAGGGTATATTTGAGGCATTAATACTTGGATCAAGAATCCTTAATCTGCCTATTTGATAATTTACAGTGTAATCTATTCCCTCCGAAAGAAGTCTACCTCCAGCCATTACTTTAACTGAACCTTTTGGTATGTTAAATGCTCCTAAAGAAATTCCATTTCCTCCTTTTGATTTATAACTTCCCTTTAACTCAAACTTATTTTTTTCATTAAATTCCAAAGCTGCAGCCTTGGTAGAAGTATACATTTCTCTAAAAACATAGTTTTTTTGATTTTCATTATATGATTCTGGTATTTCATAATTTTCAGAATTATTTTTTGAATTAGTTAAAAGTTTAAACAAATATTCGCCAAAAGGTTCAACACTTGGAAAAATTATCCTACCATATCTCTCATTAACTGTTACACCAGGTACATAATCGAAAAAACCATCACCATTTACTTGAAAATCTTCAACACTATCTAATCTGTCTAAATTAAATTTATTTAACAAAGTTTTGTTTTTTAAATTACTAGGCCAAATTGATTCATTTATTGGTTTTAAATAATTAAGAGGAGTAGGGTTTGTGTATAATATGTTTAACTTAAAATTTTCATTGGAGAGATCAAATGCACCAATGTTGTATATATTTTTCATCATTAAATCCCATACAGGTTGATTTACATCAGTTAAACTGCTTTTTAACAATTTAATAACTAAACTTTTTGATTCCTGATTTTTAATTTCATTTTCAAATGTTATTTCCGTACTCATTACTCCTCCATTTGCAAATTCTCCAACTTGATATACCTTACCCTTGTATGTGTATTGAAAAGAAATCCCTAATATTTCATCATTACTTAACTTTTGATTTAAAGATATATAACCCAATTGCTTGTTTAAATAGTATTCATTTGGTTCTAATTTTCTAGCACTTTCAAGAGTTGCATAATCAATACCTTCAATAACATTTTCCTCTAACCTACCAAACCCCTCAGATATTTTTGATACGTCTCTAATGCTTTCATTTAAAATAGATCCATTATCAATAGATTCAGGGTTTAAAAAATTAGCATCATTTGAAGGAATATTATTATTGAATTCATTTTTAAAAAAACTTTGATCAACTGAACCTAATCTAGTGTTATTGATATCTCTTTCTCCTAAATCTTGAATAGCTACAAGATTTCTAACATTGCTTGTTTCTAATTGTCTATTTGTGACCCAGACTTCAACTCTAGTTATATTAATTGGAGAACTTATATATGGATAATTTTTTAAGAAATTATCATAATTATCTCTAAAATAGTGAGCTAAAAAAAAATGTCTATTATCTTCATAATCCAAAGCATAAACTGAAAAATTTTGTAATGTTCCATCGCCTTGAGCTACCAAAGATTGTGATTGTGATCTTTGCTCTGCAAAAACAGCTGTAATATTAGTTTTACCAAACTTTAACTGAGTTTTTACACCCATAAGACTTTGAGCTCCTGAAATAAGTGAACTATTAATTGGCATGTTGATATTTCCAATGTCAATATTTTGAATGATTGCATCCTCTGATATTGGTAATTCCAGATAATCAGTTAATTGATCTTTATAGTTTATGAAATCGTTTTTATTTCTATTAATATTATCATAAATTTCTCTAGAATTTTTAATTTTTGTACTTATTTCTCCAGGAATATAATTATCAATTTTTTTTAATCTAGGAGGGTTAAATTCTAAACGTATCAAATTTTGAAAATCAAATGTTGACTCTGTATCATAATTCGCTGTTATTTTAAATCTTTCACCTATATCGCCTATTAAACCCAAATTTATTCTCTGATCAAAATCAAAGGCGAAATTTTTTCTGTTTCTTGGAGAAAAACTAGGATTATCAGTTTTCTGAAATTTAGCACCAATATCTATTCCAATTGAACCCTGAGGTTTAATATCAATTACGTTACTTCCAAAAATTGATTGGAAAAAATCTGAATTGACATATAATTCCGGTAATAAGTTTTTTTGGATTTCCTTAATATCTCCATTATTTTGATATAGAAGTTTAATTTTTTCTTTAAAATTTTTTTTAATATTTTCTTTAATAATCAAATACTCAAACTCATCCGGTTTGAGAACCAATGGTGTATTAATTGGATAATTGTCTATAGTTTTTGAGTATATATAAACATTATTTTTTGAATCATAAACATAATTAGATTTAATACTTGATGATTGAGGAAATTTAATTTTTCCCAAATTTTGAAAATCGTCTTTTGTTTGAGAATGCAATTTATAGTTCCAAAAAATCGTAAGGAATAACTCTAATAAAATAAAATATTTTATAAAAAATCTAAACAATACTATTAAAGTTTATTCAATGCTAACCTAATAATTTCCTCTGTTGATATACTAGGTTGACTTTGAATTATATTATCAACTAATTTTTCAGATTGTTTCCTTGAATAACCAAGGACATCTAATGCTGATAACGTTTCTTCTTTAATTGTATTGTTTTTTATTGGCTTAAATTCGTCAGATATTTGAATATTTAAAATCTTATCTTTTAATTCTATGATTAATCTCTGAGCAGTTTTTAAGCCAATTCCTTTAATAGATTTAATCTTTTCAATATCATTTGATGAAATTGCATTTTTTATCTCATTTGAACTCAAAGATGATAGCATCGTTCTAGCAACTGAAGGGCCAATTCCTGAAACAGATATTAACAATTTGAATATTGATCGTTCGCTAATTTCAAAAAATCCAAACAGGGAGTGAGAGTCCTCTTTAATTTGTAAATGAGTATATAAAAAAATATTTTCCTCATTCTTGATTTGCTCATATGTTGTTAAAGAAATATTTATATGATATCCAATACCTGAACATTCAACAACTACATAAGTTGGATTTTTTTCGACTAGTTTACCTTTTATATGAGTTATCATAAATTTATTTATTTTTTTTTTGAGCGTCAATTACTGCAATTGCAGCCATATTTACTATTTCTTCTACACTAGCCTCCAACTGAATGACATGAACAGGATAAGAAAGACCTAATAAAACTGGACCAATAGATGAATTATTATTTAGTTCTTTCATCAGTTTATATGAGATATTTGCAGAATCTAAATTTGGAAAGATTAAGGTATTTACCTTTTTTTTTGCAAGACTTGAAAAAGGAAATCTCTCGTTTAACATCTCAGGATTAAGTGCAAAGTCAGACTGAATTGGACCATCAACAACAAGATCTGACTTAACTTTATGAAGGTATTTTACTGCTTTTTTAACTTTTTCAGCATCTTCAAATTTAGAAGACCCAAAGTTTGAATAAGAAAGCATAGCAATTATGGGTTCAAAACCAAACATTTTTACCAAATCTGAGCACATGATTGCAATTGCAGTAAGTTCCTTTGAATCAGGATTAATATTAAGCGCTGTGTCTGACAAAAAAATTGGTCCCCTATCAGTTAACATAATATTTGCTGCAGCAATTCTAGAAACACCTTTGGACTTTCCTATTATTTGAATTATTGGTTTAACAACTGAGGGATAACTTCTAGAGTATCCAGAAAGCATTGCATCAGCGTCTCCATTTTTAACCATCATTGCGCCAAAATAGTTTCTGTCCCTTAACCTAGAATTTGCCTCATACTCAGTAATTCCATTCCTTTTTTGTTCTTCCCAAAAAATCGAGGCATAAAATTTTCTTTTTTGATTTTGTGTATAACTTTTAGGATCAATAATTTCAATTTTATTGTGAAAATTAATTGAATTCATTAAATTGACTATGTTGTCTTCATTTCCCAGTAATATAGGAATTCCTATCCCTTCCTCCAAAACAATTTGTGCTGCCTTTAAAACATTCAACTGGTCTGCCTCTGCAAAAATAATTTTCTTAGGGTCCTCTTTTGATCTGTCATGAATCAACCTAATAGTTTTTTGATTGCTTCCTATTCTTTCAGAGAGTTCTATTCTGTACTTTTCCCAATCTTTAATTTTTTTTGTTGCAACACCGGATTTTATAGCTGCCTTAGCAACAGCCAAAGGAATCTCTTCAATTAATCTAGGATCAAATGGCTTTGGAATAATATAGTCTTTGCCAAAAGAAAGTTTTCTTTTATTATAAGCTATATTTACTTGTTCTGGAACAGTTTTTTTTGCCAAATTAGCAATTGCCTCTACAGCCGCCATTTTCATTTCTTCATTAATTTTTGTTGCTCTTACATCCAAAGCCCCTCTAAAAATAAAGGGAAACCCTAAAACATTATTTACCTGATTAGGATGATCAGATCTTCCTGTAGCCATTATTATATCACTTCTAGTTGAGCAAGCTAATTCATAACTAATTTCAGGGTCAGGATTTGCCATTGCAAAAACAATAGGATTTTCGTTCATTTTAAGAAGCATTTCCTTTTTAAGTATTCCTCCTTTGGACAAACCAATGAAAACATCTGATTTTTCAATCGCCTCATTTAATGACTTAATTTTTCTAGATGTTGAAAACTCCATTTTTTGTTTAGATAAACCTTTTCTCATGGAGCTAATAACACCATTACTATCAAGCATAACAATATTTTTAGATTTAAATCCAAATGATTTGTAAAGCCGTGCACATGATATTGCGGCTGCACCAGCCCCAGAAATAACAATTTTAACTAAATCTCTTTTTTTATTTACTAATTCAACTGCGTTAATTAAGGCAGCACAAGAAATAATTGCAGTTCCATGCTGATCATCGTGCATTACTGGTATTTTAAGATCATGCTTTAATGTTTCTTCAATAATGAACGCCTCAGGAGATTTAATGTCTTCTAAATTTATTCCACCAAAGGAAGGAGAAATTGCTTTGACAGCCTCAATAAATTTTTCAGGATCTTTCTCACTAATTTCAATATCAAAAACATCAATTCCTGCAAAAATTTTGAATAATAAAGCTTTACCCTCCATGACAGGTTTTGAGGCTTCTGGACCAATATCGCCGAGACCAAGAACCGCAGTTCCGTTAGTTATTACTGCAACTAAATTTGATTTATTTGTATACTTATACGAGTTAAGATGGTCTTTTTTTATTTCTAAACAAGGTTCAGCAACACCTGGTGAGTACGCAAGTGACAAATCCCTTTGAGTTCCATAATTTTTTGTTGGAACAATCTTAATTTTTCCAGGCTTAGGTTTTGCATGATATAAAAGAGCCTCCCTTCTTTTATTATCCTCCATTAAAATAATTTTTGTTGTAAATTAAAATTATTTTTTTAATGTAGTAAGCTTATTAGTAATAAATTCTCCAATTTTTTCGCCTTGCGAAACTCCATTAGTAATTGCCATCTCATAATGAATGCCACCATATAGTCTAGAGATTGCTGCTTCTTCAGATGCTTGAATAAAGGAATTATAGGACCTGACAGGCAAACCAAACTCCAATTCTGAGGTATCATCAAATTGAAAATTATCACCATAAATTTCCGTTAACATAATTGCAGCGGATCTTGAAATTACAGAATGACCACTTGTGTATTCTGGAAAAGGAGGAGTTTGTAAAAGAGGAAGCCAATCCTCATCAATATACTCATTTATGACAGTCTCTGGTCTAACTACAATCGTTTTCCATTTGTCATCCCAACAGCTAATAAATGCATCAAAAAGTGAAATTGAAACTAATGAATATGTTCTAAGCGATTCAATATCATTAGAATTAGCCTTTTCAGCCGCAATTCTACAAATATTAATCCAATGACCTCCAGGAGTAATTTTTTTTGTAGCAAACATTGCATGACCTTTATGATGTGAAACATATGGATTGCAATCCCAAAATTTAGCTATTTCAACTTGCTCATCACTTAGATTGTTAGTGATATCATAAACTTCAATTAATTGTTTATAAAATTCACTTTTTTTATCTAAGCTAAATGGATATGGATCTTTGGCAGAAAACTGACTACATGAGTCAATCACCATAGTTCGAATTTTATTCCAGTGGGGCTCAATTCCATCCATGTAATCTGGTGGTGTAGGTTTCCAAAAGTCAGGTTCGTTAATGATAGTATATTTAGGAAAAGTTCGGGTTTGAGCATAATTATCTTTTGATGACCATTCAATTATGTGATCACTTACTTCTCGTGCATACTTTTTTGAATTTCTAATAATTTTATTTGGAATATTTTTATGTATCTCATCATAATTAATTTCAAAAAACTTTTCGTATCTATCCTCTGAAAAAATTAATTTTTTTCCAATAATCCTTATAGCTTCAATTGCTGCAATATTAAAGTCAATATTCTCCTGAGGTTTAGGTATTGAATTTAATCCCTTAAGTTGACTAGAAAGAGATAAGTAGTTAACAGTATCCTTTAATCTAATAATCTCATAAGCAGCTATTGACGGATAAGTATAAACCCTGGAAGCAACAGGTGGAGAAAATATGTCATAAACAATTACGTCTGTTAAATTTTTAATTGCTAAATGAATCCATTTAGAATTTTCAACATTGCTTTTGTCGTATTCTAAATTAGAGCATGAACTTAAAACAATAAATAATACAATAATAAATTTCCTTTTCATTTTTCTTTTTTTCGAATGCAAAAATAATTCATTTTGGAAAAAAATACTAATTTGAGTTTTTAATAAATGAAATATTTTTTTTTAATCCTTTAAAATTAGCCCTTTTAATTGGTGAATTTTTGAATACTTTTTTAAATGTCTCCTCAGTTAATTCAATCCAGTCATTTTTTTTCATATTAAGAAATTTATCACTGGGTTGAAACAAAGCGTGTTCATTTTCCTTTGAAAATTTATTCCATGGGCAGACATCTTGACATATGTCACATCCAAAAATCCAATCTTGCATTTTGTTTTCGAATTGCTTTGGAATTGAATCTTTAAGTTCAATAGTAAGGTAAGATATACATTTATTTGAATCTAAAACATAAGGCTTTATAATTGCATCTGTTGGGCATGCATCTATACAGGCAGTACAAGTTCCACAGTGATCCATAACTGGTATATCATAATCAAGTTCTAAATCACAGATGATTTCAGCTAAAAAAAAATATGATCCCTTTTTCTTTGATATCATAAGAGTATTTTTACCAACCCAACCTAATCCAGACCTTTCAGCCCAAGCTCTCTCCATCACTGGAGCTGAATCAACAAAAACTCTAGCATTAAAGTCTCCAATTTTGTTTTTTAAAGAAGACAATAATTTATTTAGTTTATTTTTTATAACAAAATGATAATCATTTCCAAATGCATATTTTGAAACCTTAAATGAATTTGGATCTAACTGCTTTTTTTTAGTGTAATAATTAAATGAAAGTGAGATAACACTTTTTGAATCTTGAACTAATTTTCTAGGATCTAATCTTTTGTCAAAATTTCTCTCCATATATGACATTTTCCCATTATAATTTTTTTTTAACCATTTTTCGAGATTTGAGGCATGGTCCTCTAAAAACTCCGCTTTAGATATTCCGCAAGAGATAAAGCCAAACTTTTCGGCTTCAGTTTTAATAATTTTAGTTCTCTTACTCTTTAATGTCATTCAATTAAAATAAATCTCTTTGTTCATTTTTATAAATTCCAAGGTGTTTATAAGCAATTTCTGAAACCTCTCTACCCCTTGGAGTTCTAATTAAAAAACCTTTTTGAATTAGGAATGGTTCATATACTTCCTCTATTGTTTCAGGGTTTTCTCCAATTGCAGTTGACAAGGTTGAAATTCCAACTGGTCCGCCTTTAAATTTTTCAATTAAAGTCTTTAAAATTTTATTATCCATCTCATCAAGACCGTATACATCAACTCTTAAAGACTTTAATGAGTATTTTGTTATTTTTAAGTCTATATTCCCAGTTCCCTCAATTTGCGCAAAGTCTCTAACTCTTCTAAGAAGTCCATTTGATATTCTTGGAGTACCTCTACTTCTTTTTGCTATCTCCTCAGCTGCCTGATGGTTAATTTCTATTTCCAAAATTTTGGCACTTCTCATGATTATAGAAGTTAATAATTCATGATTATAATATTCCAATCTATTGTTTATACCAAATCTGGCTCTCATTGGAGCAGTTAAAAGACCTGATCTAGTAGTCGCTCCAACTAAAGTAAATGGATTTAGTTTTATTTGAACTGATCTTGAATTAGGTCCAGAATCAATCATTATATCAATTTTGTAGTCCTCCATTGCAGAATATAAGTACTCCTCAATTATAGGATTTAATCTATGAATTTCATCAATAAACAATATGTCTCTAGGCTGTAAATTTGTAAGCAGTCCTGCTAAGTCTCCTGGTTTATCCAATACTGGGCCAGAAGTTATTTTAATTCCAGAATTTAATTCACTTGCTAGTACATGTGCTAACGTAGTTTTTCCAAGACCAGGTGGGCCGTGAAATAAAGTATGATCAAGAGCTTCATCTCTTAAATTAGCAGCAGCAACAAAAACTTTTAGATTTTTTAAAATCGAATCCTGACCAAAAAACTCATCAAATCCTTTAGGCCTGAGAGCTCTGTCAAAGTCTCTTTCCTCTTGACTTGAGTTGTCTAATGTTGGATCTAGATTTTCATTCATTAAAACAAATATAGAGGAATAAATTAACTCTATTTAATCTCTCATAATTTAGTGCTGCAATTCCTCTTCACCTTTTTTTAATGGAATATTTTGAGGAACAAAATCTTTATCTTGTCCTGGTTTTGAGTAATCATATGCCCATCTGTAAACATGAGGGATTTTTCCTGGCCAATTGCCATGTATGTGTTTGATTTGAGAGGTCCATTCCAAAGTATTTGATTTCCAAGGGTTTTGCTCTGTTTCTTTTCCATAGAACATGCTATGAATGAAATTATAAAGGAAAACCAATTGAGCCAAACCAGTAATCAAAGCTGAAATTGTGATAAAAACGTTGATATCAGCAATATCATCGAAGTAAGGAAAAGCAGTATTTGAATAATACCTTCTTGGTAACCCAGCCATTCCAATAAAATGCATAGGAAAGAAAATAGCGTATGCACCAATGGCAGTGACCCAAAAATGTAAATACCCTAGATTTTTATTCATCATTCTACCGTACATCTTAGGGAACCAATGATAAACTCCAGCAAATAGTCCATAAAGTGCCGAAATTCCCATAACCAAATGAAAATGTGCAACTACAAAATATGTATCATGCACGTTGATGTCTAGTGTACTATCACCGAGAATAATACCAGTTAATCCCCCAGAAATAAATGTAGAAACAAGCCCAATAGAAAAAAGCATAGCTGGATTCAATTGTAAATTACCTTTCCACAAGGTTGTAATATAATTAAAAGCCTTAACAGCTGAAGGAATAGCAATTAATAAGGTAGTGAAAGTAAATACCGAACCAAGGAATGGATTCATACCTGTTATAAACATGTGATGACCCCATACTATGGTGGATAAAAATGCAATAGCAAGAATTGATGCAACCATTGCTCTGTATCCAAAAATAGGTTTTCTAGCGTTGGTAGATATAATTTCTGATGTAATACCTAAAGCAGGTAGCAAAATTATATAAACTTCAGGGTGACCTAAAAACCAAAAAAGATGTTCATATAAAACTGGAGAACCACCTTGATAATGAAGTACTTCTCCCTGAATAAAAATATCTGAAAGGAAAAAGGATGTGCCAAAACTTCTGTCCATTATTAATAACAAAGATGCTGACAATAAAACAGGAAATGATACAACACCGATTACAGCAGTGATAAAAAAAGCCCAAACAGTCAAAGGTAACCTTGACATTGACATTCCTTCAGTTCTGAGATTTATTACTGTAACTATATAATTAAGAGAACCTAATAGTGAGGATGCAATAAATACTGCCATTGAAACAAGCCAAAGGGTCATACCTAAACCTGATCCAGGCTGAGCCTGAGGTAAAGCACTTAGAGGGGGGTAGACGGTCCATCCAGCAGCAGCAGGTCCTGATTCAACAAATAGGGAAGCAATCATGATGATACTTGAAAGGAAAAATAACCAATAAGCAATCATATTCAAAAATCCTGAAGCCATGTCTCTTGCACCTATCTGCAAAGGAATTAACAAATTACTGAATGTCCCACTTAAACCAGCTGTTAGAACAAAAAATACCATTATCGTACCATGTATTGTGACTAAAGCTAGATATACATTTGGATCCATTACACCATCCGGTGCCCATTTACCAAGTACAGCATCAAAAATACCAAAAGATTTTTCGGGCCAGGCTAATTGAAGTCTAAATAAGAGAGACATCGCTATACCAATTATAGCCATAAAAAGACCAGTTACTAGGTATTGTTTTGATATCATTTTGTGATCTTGACTAAAAATATACTTTGTTATAAAAGTTTCTTTATGGTGATGATGTCCATGTTCTTCTTCATGTGATTTTCCTATTGCTGACATATCTTTTATTTTAATTAGTTATTACTTGTGAAAAATTTTGTTGTTGGTTAATCCAATTTTGATATTCTTCAGGAGTTTCTACTACAATCTTCATCTGCATATTATAGTGTGAAGCTCCACATATTTTATTACACAAAAGTAAGTAATCAAACACATACGGGTCAAGTGGTTCTTCACCATTTGCGATTAATTCTTTACTATTTTCTTCTCTTATCTTATTTATTTTTTTTACTTTCTCAATTATTTCAGGTTTTTGCCTCATCTCATCTGTTGTAATTACAGGAGTAAAAGCAAATTCAGTTATCATTCCTGGTACGCAATTCATTTGAGCTCTAAAATGTGGCATAAAGGCAGAATGAATTACATCTTGTGATCTCATTTTAAATATAACTTCTCTTCCAACTGGCAAATGTAATTCAGTTGTAACTACATCATCAAAACCATTAGGATCTGTGACATCGATACCAACAAGATTTTTACCATCAAAATCTTGTAAAAATCTAACATTTGCATTACCTAAAACTCCATCTTCTCCTGCATACCTAGCTTTCCAGTTAAATTGTTGTGCATAAAGTTCAACGACTAATGCTTCATCATTTTCTTCAATAGTCATAATTTCAGTCCAGGTATATAGGCCGAAAAAAATTAAAACGGCAAGAGTTACCATTGGGATAAAGGTCCATATTGCCTCTAACCTATCATTATCGGCATAGAAGAAAGCTTTTTTAGTTTTTTCTCCCCTGTATTTATATGAGAAATAATGAACTAACGCTTGTGTTACTGTCTGAACAAAAAATATTAATGCGAATGTACCCCACATTAAGCTATCAAAATTACTTCCGTGCTCTGAGGCAGCTACAGGTAAAATTACATCTCCCCACTTCCAAAATGAGAATATTGTAAGTATGTAAATAAAACCTAAAAATGCAAACATTAATTTTCCTTGAAAATCATTGTCTTTGTCATTAGCTATTTGGCTTTCATCCTTAATGGATGGTTGTGATAATTCAAAAATCTTAGTTAATTGCCATATGGATATGGTAACTAAAACTAAAATCACTAAAATCAATAATACTGTCATATACTTTTAAATATCATTAATAATGAAAACTTTTACTCTCGTCAACAAAAGGATCTCCTTTTGCCAAAAGAGGAGCTTTTTGTAACTCATGAAAAACAACATACATAAATAGTCCTAGAAAGAACATAAATCCACCAATTTCAGGTATTCCTATAAACCACTTATCTCCAACTGCGGAAGGCATTATCATATTAAAAATATCAATATAATGACCAATAACAATAACTATACCAACTGTGGAAACAATTAAATTCATTCTTTTGTAGTCACTATTCATAATTACCAATAAAGGAAATAAAAAGTTTAATACAATCATTCCCCAAAATGGTAAAGAATAATCTTCAATTCTTGTCATAAAATAAGTAACTTCTTCAGGTATATTTGAATACCAAATCAACATGAACTGAGAAAACCATAAATAAGTCCAAAAAATACTTATACCAAACATGAATTTTGCTAAATCATGAATGTGACTGTCATTAACAAAATCTAAATATCCTTCTGATTTTAGGTATATCGTAATAAGAGCAATTACTGAGATCGCAGTAACAAACATACTTGCAAAAACGTACCAACCAAAAAGTGTACTGAACCAATGAGGATCAATAGACATAATCCAGTCCCATGACATAATTGACTCAGTGACTATATAAAAAACTAAAAATGCAGCTGAAATTTTAAAATTTCTTTTGTGATTCACTATATCATTTGCTTTATCTTGAGCAAGAGAAAATTTCCTTGAGAAATACCTATACAAAGCCCAACCAAAAATGAAAAATAAAGCTCTGGCTAGAAAAAATGGGATATTTAAATATCCTATCTTATCCCGAATTATTTTATCTTCAGCAACAACATCAGCATCCATCCAAATAAACAAATGATTGAAATGTAAACATGATAAAAGTAAAATAACAAATACTACGATACCACCTGGTAATAAATAAGCTGTGATACCTTCCATAACCCGATACAATACAGGAGACCAACCTGACTGAGATGCTCTTTGAATAGCATAAAAAGCAATTGTACCAAGTGAAATAAAGAAAAAGAAAAGTGCCGCTACATAAAGAGCCGCCCAGGGTCTATTTTGAAGTTTATGTAGTAAGTGCTCTTTGTGGTTTTCGTCATGTTGGGCAATATAAAGTTTATTATTTGAACTTTCACTTACTTTAACTACTTCATTAGTACTATTTCCATATTCAGGATACATTTTCTTAGCCTCTTCATAATTAGAGGGTGCTGCTAAAAAACCATATGTTAAGCCGATGAAACCTGTCACCATGAGTATTATAGAAGTTAATTTTAGATTTTTTGAAATTGTATACATCATTATTTAATTAGATCAGATCTTAATTCCATTACATGTTCAGCAATCTGCCATCTTTCAAGCTCATTTACCTGTCCTGCATGAGAACCCATTGCGTTTTTACCATACATTAAAACATGATAAATTGTTCCATCATTAATATCTCTATCAGCATAGCTTGGAATGCCTAAAAACTTTTCTCTTTGTGATAGTGCTCCATTTCCATCTCCTTTCGATCCATGACAAACAGCACAATATATGCCGTAAAGTTCCTTTCCATTTTTTGTATGTTGAGTTAAATCAGATATAGAATCTAGAGGAGAAACTAACTCAGCTTTAGCAAGTTCGTACCCCTCATTTGTATTAGGGAAATCATAAGGTTGCCATCCTCTAGCTATTGAACCCTCGACTGGTAGTTGGGCTTCAATTCCATTTGAAAATGCATCAGACTCAGAGTAAGTATCATATCCAATAGCCTCATACATGTTAGGCATATACTGATAATTAGGTTTAGAATTGTCCTGGCACGAATAAATCAATGCAAAACATAAAAGATATTTTAAAATTATTTTATTAATCATAACTACTTATCTATATAACTTATATCAATTGCACCCGTTTTTTTCAATAATTTATTTAACTTATCCTTGGTGTCAGTCATTAAAATTTCAACTAAAAACTTATCATCTGTTGTTGATGGAATTGGATTTTCAGATTCTTTAAAAGGCCAAAGTTTACTTCTCAAGTAGAAAGTTATTACCATCAAATGAGCAGCATGGAAAACAGTTAACTCGAACATAATTGGAACAAAAGATGGGACATTTTGAATAAAACTAAAACTTGGTTTACCTCCAATATTTTGAGGCCAGTCCTCAATCATTATATAATTCATCATCAAAATAGCAATTGTTAATCCTATACACCCATATATAAATGACATTATGGCGATTCTAGTTTCTTTTAAACCTATAGCCTTATCTAAACCGTGGACCGGGAATGGGGTATATACTTCTTCAATTATGCAGTTATTCTTTTTCATCTCTATAACTGCTTTTAAAAGCGTATCATCGTCGTCGTATAAGGCTCTAACTATTTTATTATCCATTTTTTTTATCTCTAATTTTTTTAAAATTTTCTCCAGAAGACTTTAAAATAGTCTTGACCTCAGCTTGAGCTATTACAGGAAATGTTCTTGCATAAAGCAAGAATAAAACAAAGAAAAAACCTATTGTTCCTAAAAAAATACCAATATCAATAAAAGTTGGTGAAAACATTGTCCAAGAAGATGGGAGATAATCCCTGTGAAGTGATGTGACAATGATTACAAATCTCTCAAACCACATTCCAATATTTACAACTATTGAAATAAAAAAGGAAAACATTATACTTGTTCTCAATTTTTTAAACCACATAAACTGAGGAGAAAAAACATTACAGGTCATCATGGACCAATATGCCCACCAATATGGACCAGTAGCTCTATTTAAAAAAGCGTACTGTTCATATTCAACTCCAGAATACCAAGCAATAAATAGTTCTGTAATATAAGCGACACCAACTATTGAACCTGTAATCATAATTACAATATTCATTAACTCAATATGCTGAATAGTAATGTAATCTTCTAAATTCACAACTTTTCTCATTATTATTAATAGAGTTTGAACCATTGCAAAACCAGAAAAAATTGCACCTGCAACAAAATATGGCGGAAAAATTGTAGTATGCCAACCTGGTATTACAGAAGTTGCGAAATCAAAAGAAACAATTGTGTGAACAGACAATACAAGAGGTGTTGCAAGTCCAGCTAAAACCAATGAAACCTCTTCAAATCTTTGCCAGTCTTTTGCTCTTCCACTCCATCCAAAACTAAGTAAACTATATATTTTCTTTTGGAAAGGTTTAACAGCCCTATCTCTGATCATAGCAAAGTCCGGTAACAAACCTGTCCACCAAAAAACAAGTGAAACAGAAAGATAAGTTGATATTGCAAATACGTCCCAAAGCAAGGGAGAATTAAAATTAACCCACAATGATCCAAATGTATTTGGTATTGGAAGCATCCAATATGCAAGCCATGGTCTACCCATATGAATTATGGGAAATAAGCCAGCTTGTATAACTGAGAAAATAGTCATTGCCTCAGCAGATCTATTAATAGCCATTCTCCATTTTTGTCTGAAAAGTAATAAAACTGCAGAGATTAAAGTTCCTGCATGACCAATACCAACCCACCAAACAAAATTGGTAATATCCCATGCCCAACCTACAGTTTTATTAAGACCCCAAGATCCTATTCCAGTTGATATGGTATATATCATACACCCTACACCCCAAAGTAACATAGTTAACGAAATTCCAAAAACAATCCACCAGCTAATATTTGCTTTCCCTTCAATCGGGGCTGCAATATCTTTGGTAATATCATGGTAAGATTTGTTACCTAAAACTAATGGCTTTCTTATTGGAGCTTCGTAGTGAGATGCCATATTAAATGTTTTTTAATTTCTGGTTCATATATTTCTAACTTTAGTTTGATACATAACATTTGGTTTTGTTCCTACACTTTCAAGAAGCCTGTACATTCTATCATTTTTTGTCATTTTAGAGACCTCACTATTTTTATCATTCACGTCACCAAAAACAATCGCTCCAGTGTTACATGCACTAGAACAAGCAGTTTTCCATTCTCCATCATTAATTTCTCTACCTTCTAATTTAGCATCCAAAATTGTTTTTTGAGTCATTTGAATACAAAAAGAACATTTTTCCATAACTCCTCTTGACCTAACTACAACATCTGGATTAATAACCATCTTACCCAAATCGTCATTCATGTAAAAGTCAAATTCATCATTATTATTGTATAAAAACCAATTAAACCTTCTTACTTTATAAGGGCAATTATTAGCACAATATCTTGTACCTACACATCTGTTGTAGGCCATGTGGTTTTGACCTTGCCTTCCATGAGCAGTGGCTCCAACTGGACAAACTGTCTCACATGGTGCGTGATTGCAATGTTGACACATTATCGGTTGAAAAGCTACCTGAGGATTTTCAGAAGCATTTTCCATTCTCGTAAGAGTAGACATTGTTTTAGTTAAACCCGTTGCATTTTCTTTAACTAAATTATCATTTTCAAAAGAATCTTCAGAGGAATAATATCTATCTATTCTTAACCAATGCATGTCCCTAGATTTTCTAATCTCCGTTTTACCAACGACAGGGACATTATTCTCAGCATGGCAAGCAATAACACAAGCGCCACAACCTGTACATGAATTTAAATCGATTGATAGATTGAAATGATGTCCAATTGATCTATCAAATTCTTCGTACATGTCAACACCTTTTGAAGTTACATATTCCTCAATGTGATTTTTTGATACTACAGGTATGGGATTCCAATGTTTTTTGTCTTTTGTGTTAAAAATTTCCAATGTTGTTTCTCTTATTATATCTCCTCTTCCCATTAAAGTATTTTGGAGCTGAACACAAGCAAACTCATGAAACCCTTCAGTTAATGAAACAGTTACACTTTGATGAGAATTAAAATTTTCGTAAAACTCATAAGCATTAATTCCTACTTGCATTTCTTTTTTCAATCCGTCAACTCTTCCGTATCCAAGAGCTAACCCTACAGTACCCTTTGCTTGGCCTGGCTGAATTATAACAGGAACTTTTAAAGACTTACTTCCATTAGAAATATTAGCATAACTTCCATTAAGTGCACCATTAGATACATTAACATTTTTAAGCCCCAACTCCTTAGCATCGCTAAATGAAACAGTTAAATAATTATCCCAAGTTGTCCTTGTAATAGGGTCAGGAAACTCTTGTAACCACGGATTATTAGCCTGCTGTCCATCCCCAAGACCTGTCTTTGTGTAAAGGGTTAAATGGAAATTATTAATTTTTGAAGATATAAACTTATCTGTGTTAACTGAAGATATTATATTTTTGAAATTTGGTTTAGAATTATATAATGACTTTTCATAAAAACCATCATGTAAAACTTTGTTCCATTTGTTTTTTTCTAAAATATCTTTTTTCCATTTTTCTTTAATTAAATTATAATAAGTTTTGTTATTTTCAGTTAATTTTAGAATAATGTCTTGAAACTGATTAGTATTAAAAAGTGGCCTTATAGTGGGTTGTGCTAAAGAATAAAAATCTTTTTTAAACTCATAGTCACCCCATGATTCAAGAAAATGAGGCGTTGCAGCAATAAACTGACAGATTGAAGCCGTTTCATCTTTTAACATTGAAAATGCTACAGATAGATCCATTTTTTTTACAGCGCTTTTAAACTTTTGCCCACCCGGAAGAGAATATACAGGATTAACGCCAAAGGTTAAAATACCTTTCACCTCTCCTCTATATATTGATTCTAATGTAGTATTTAAAATCTTGATGTCTGATTCTTTAATTAATCTAGGCCTAGATGTGTCAAATGCATTACTTTGAATAAAATTATTTATTTCTAAAACCATTTTTTGAGCGTCAAGATCTTCAATACCAGTAATTACTACAGATCTTGAACCATGACTTTTAATTTGACTGAGTATTTGGTCCAGCTTTTCTTTCTTAGAACCTTCAATATTGATTTGGTTATTTTTTTTCAATAAAGAATTGTAAATGTAAGTAAGAAATAACTTTTGGTCATTTAAATTACAAGGAATTCTTTCATCTGCATTAGATCCAGTTAAAGTCATATTGGACTCAAACTGTATATGTTTTGACATAATACCCGCCTTGTCGTCTTTGTCAGGAACCCTATTTTTTGAATAACCTGAATTGTAACCACCTCCTTGCCAATCTCCAAGAAAATCTGCACTGATTGAAACTATAAGCTTAGTATTACTAAAATCATAATCAACTAATCCCAATTTTCCATAGTAAGCTCTGTAGGCCTCACTGGCAGAATGTGAAGAAACTGTGTCATAAATAACGTGTTCAACATTAGGATATTTGGCTATGAAACCCTTAATTATATCCTTAGTAGTTGGGCTTGGAATTGTATTTGTTAAAAGAATTACTTTTTTATTTTCTTTTGAAAGTAGATCTAGCTTATTTTTAATATTTAAATATAAATCATCCCACTCTAGAGATTTGGGCTTTGAATCTAAATTAGAAATTGGGGCTTTAACTCTTTTGCTATCATACATAGATAAAACAGATGCATGAACTCTTGCGTTTGCGGCACTGAAAAACTTTGATTCATTATTATTTTCAATTTTAATTGGTCTGCCTTCTCTTGTTTTAACTAAAATATTTGCAAAATCAAATCCGTCTGCAATAGAAGTAGCATAATAGCTAGAGACCCCTGGTACCAATTGTTCGGGTTGAAGAACATAGGGTATAGATTTTACAACTGGTCCCTCACAAGCTGCAGCAGCAGCGGCGGCAGTGGAAAACCCAACAAACTTTAAAAAGTCTCTACGTGAGGATGATGAGTTTTCAATTAATTCAGATGAATTCGGTCCAATTGGTAGTTTTTCAACAAACTCATTTTGTTCAAGCTTTTTTATAATTGAACTTTCATAGTTTAATTGCTCACTGTTTTTCCAATATGTCTTCTTTTTTTGCATCTAATAATGATTAATAATGACATTTACCGCACTCAAGTCCACCCATTTGAGCTACTGTTAATTTTTCAACACCGTATTTTTTTGAAAGCTCCTCATGAATTTTAGCGTAATACTCGTTTGATTCAACATTCAAATTTGACTCCCTGTGGCAATCAATACACCATCCCATTGTTAGAGGAGAATGTTGATATACAATCTCCATTTCTTCAACAGGGCCGTGACACTTTTGGCAATCTATTTTTGCAACTTCAACATGTTGAGCATGATTGAAATATGCATGATCAGGTAAATTATGAATTCTTACCCATTTGACAGGCTCACTTTTACCTGTATATTTTTGGTTTTCTTCATCCCAACCAACTGCTTTGTATAGCTTTTTAATTTCTTTAGTATAAAAATCTTTGGTATATCCGTTCTCTAAGTCTTCCTCACCATTATACTCAGCAATATACATGTGACAATTCATGCAGACATTTAATGATGGAATACCGGAATGTTTTGATACTCTGGCTGATGAGTGGCAATATTTACACTCAATTTTATTAGCTGAATGAATTTTATGTGAATAATGAATTGGCTGAATGGGCATATATCCCTGGTCAATTCCAATTTGCATCAAATAAGCATAGCTGTAGTAAGCACTAGATAACAAAAGAAAAGCTACAGTAATCAATACTAAAAATTGGTTTTCAGCAAAAGCTTTCCAAATTGGTTTCCTTGGAATTTTCTTAGGTTTCTTTTCAGGTGGAGTAAATCCATTTGATTTAGCAATAACTAGTAGTGTCCTATTGACAGCAACTAGCATAAAGGTTAAAATAGCAAATATTAAAACTAAAAGAACTAAAATAAGATTCATTATAAAATCGGATGGACCCTGAGAAACAGCAGCAGATTGTACTGTATTAACAGTTGCTTGTGCGACAACAGGAGGGATGTAATCAGTATATGCCAATATATTATCAATATCAAGATTTGATAACTGAGGAAATGCAGTCATAACAGATTTGTTATATTCTTCCCAAACAGCAACTGCTTGAGCATCTCCAGCTTTTATCATTGCTGAGCTATTCTTTATCCAACTGTATAACCACTCTCTGTCATACTTTTCTGTAACCCCTCTTAATTTTGGACCAACTGCCCTTTTATTTAACTTGTGACAAGATGCACAGTATGTATTGTAAAGTTTTTTTCCTTCAACATGATCTCCTTCCTGTCCATAAGATGAGAAACTTAAGGGCAGAATCAACAAGAAAACTAATAAAACTTTAAAACTAAAAAAATCACTCTTCTTTAAATCCGTCATTCTTATTTTTAATAGTAATAAATTTTATGCAAAAATAATACATTAAACCCTTTTTAAAAAGGGTTTAATGATATGTTTTTTGTTATTTATAATCTTTCTAAATAAATAACTTATTTTTCAAAAATTTTCAATTAAAATTAATAATTATTTTATTTGTCAAATGCCTTTTAAAAATTTGAAAATAATATTATTTTTTTTGATAATAAATACAATGTATTCATTGGTTTATAGCCAAGATTCTATTTATGTTATTACTCAAGATAGTTTATTAAATAAACTAATAAAAATTAAGCTGGAGGTAAATAAAGAAATATATGAAAAAAACTATTACTCAATTCAACTCTTTTCTGGTGACTTTAATAACGCTGAAAAAATTTATTTAGAGTTTTCATCTTATTTTCCAAACTTAAAAAAAACACTAACTTTTGAAACTCCAAATTATAAAGTTAGAGTAGGCAATTTTGAAAAAAAAATTAATGCAGATATAAAGCTTGAAGAAATAAAAAAAAAATACAAATCAGCTTTTGTTTTACAGCCAGAAAATTTATAATTTTTTCTTGACAGCTATTTCATCGTAAAACTCAATAGAATCTCCTACCTTAAGATCATTAAAGTCTTTTATTTGGATTCCACAATCATAACCTTTAGAAACCTCCTTAACATCATCTTTGAATCTTTTTAATGAAATCAACTCACCTGTATGAAGAACTACTCCATCTCTAGTTAATCTTAGTTTGTGAGTTCTTAAAATTTTACCATTTGTGACCATACATCCTGCTATAGTTCCTACTTTCGAGATCTTGTATGTTTCCCTAACCTCAACATCACCTGTTATTTGTTCTTTCATCTCAGGAGATAGCATGCCTTCCATGGCATCTTTTAAATCATTGATTGCATCATATATTATTGAATAAGATCTAATATCGATTTCCTCCTTTTCAGCTAGTAATCTTGAATTAACAGTAGGTCTTACATTAAAACCAATTACAATAGCATTAGATGCAGATGCTAACAAAACATCAGATTCAGTTATTGCACCAACACCCTTATGTATAATATTAATTTGAATTTCTTCAGTAGAAAGCTTTTGTAATGAATCAGTCAATGCCTCTACAGATCCGTCAACATCACCCTTTAAAATTATGTTTAATTCTTTAAACTCACCTAGAGCAATTCTTCTTCCAATTTCATCAAGAGTAATATGTCTTTGAGTTCTAACGTTCTGCTCTCTAACAAGTTGAGTCCTTTTTGTAGCAATTAATTTTGCTTCCCTTTCATCCTCTAAAACATTAAATGTATCACCAGCTTGAGGTGCTCCATCCAAGCCTAAAATTGAGATTGGTGTAGAGGGTAGTGTAGATTTAGTATTATTACCTCTCTCATCAAACATTGCCTTTACTTTTCCGCTTTGTTTTCCTGCTAAAATATAATCTCCAAGTTTTAAAGTACCATTTTGAACTAATACAGTAGTGACGTAACCCCTACCCTTATCTAAGTATGCCTCAACAACAGTACCTTTAGCATTTATTTCTGGATTTGCTTTAAGTTCCAAAAGTTCTGCTTCGAGAAGCACTTTCTCTAAAAGTTCCTTTACTCCTGTTCCTTTTAAAGCAGAAATATCCTGAGACTGTATTTTACCACCCCAATCTTCAACTACTAAATTCATTGATGCTAAAGATTCTTTAATTTTTTCTGGATTTGCTGTTGGCTTATCAACTTTATTAATGGCAAATATAATGGGAACATTGGCAGCTTGAGCGTGACTAATAGCTTCCTTTGTTTGAGGCATTATTTTATCATCAGCAGCTACAACAATAATTACAATATCAGTAATTTGCGCACCTCTTGCTCTCATAGCAGTAAAAGCCTCATGTCCAGGAGTATCTAAAAATGTTATTTTATCTTTAGTCTCTAATGTAACAGAATATGCTCCAATATGTTGAGTTATTCCTCCAGATTCACCAGCTATTACATTTTCATTTCTTATGTAATCAAGTAATGAAGTTTTCCCATGATCTACATGTCCCATAACTGTAACTATAGGGGCTCTAGGTGAAAAATTCTCACTGACTTCTTCTTCAGGAATTTTAATTTCTTCTAAATCACTTTTTACAAATTCAACCTCAAAACCAAATTCATCAGCGACAATAGTTAATGTTTCAGCATCAAGTCTTTGATTCATTGTAACCATTATACCTAAAGACATACAAGTAGAAATAATTTCAGTTGACCCAACTCCCATTAATGTAGCAACTTCGCCTACAGTTATAAATTCAGTGACCTTTATAATTTTACTTTCCGCCTCTATTTGTGCTTGCTCATCATCAGACTTTTGTTTGTGTAAAACTCTTTTATCTTTTCTGTATTTGGCACCCTTAGATTTCGCTCCTTTTCCTTGAAGTTTTTCTAATGTCTCTCTAATTTGTTTCTGAACCTCTTCCTCACTAGGCTCAATTTTTTGAGTAATATTATTTTTATTTTTTTTGGTCTTTTCATTAACCTTTTTTTTCTCAGGAGTTAAGTTAGAATTAGTTTTATTAATTTCTTTACTTATTCTTTTTCTTTTTCTTTTTCTATTATCATCAACTTCTTGTTGTTTCTCATTTATTTTTTCAAGATTAATTGTCTCTCCAGTT
>MDSW01165592.1_pt1 | contig 29179 bp, 22 predicted proteins | sample 811171 | NCBI WGS metagenome assembly MDSW01 (sample SAMN05326641, study PRJNA326480) | marine metagenome | isolation source: seawater | place: Atlantic Ocean: North West | collected 2012 | reverse complement strand
CGCCACCGCGCGCCGTCGTCGGTCCATCGCGGCGTCGCGATGCCGGCGCTCGTCCTCACGCGCGCGGGCTGGGCGCGCGCGAGCGACGTCGACGACGACGACGACGACGCGACGCGCGACGTCGCCGCGGCGCTGTGGACGACGACGACGTGGCTGGACATGCTGAACGACGGGCGGCGAAACCGAGCCTTCGCGCGCGCGATCGAACGCGACGTGACGCGAGGCGATCGATGCGTGGACGTCGGCGCGGGCGCTGGGATACTCGCGGCGATGCTCGCGCGGGCGTGCGGACGCGAGGGAGGCGTGGTGGCGGTGGAGGAGTACGCGCCGTGCGCGGCGCTGGCGAGAAAAATCGTCGGCGGCGACGGGATCGACGTGCGGTGCGCGCGAAGCGATGAGGTGGTGTGCGAGACGGAGAACGAAAGGTTTGACGTGATGTGCGCGGAGTTGTTGGACTCGGAGCTCGTGGGAGAGGGATGGTTGAAGACGGCGCGGCGGCGTCGCATCGAAAGACACCATGGAACGCGGACACCGGGCGGGGCGATCGAACGCGGACGCGGACGCGCGGATGCGCGAGCGCACGTACGGTCATCTCTTAAGCCTCGGTGCGTGAGATGAAAAGGTCACGGTGCGAGATTTCTCGTCGTATACCACGCCCCCCCTCTGCCTTGGCGGAACCCCCGGCCGCCGGTCTCCACCGCCTCCTCTCCCTCGACCGCCGGCGGACTCCCGAGCGGAGCGCCACCGACGTCCCCTACCGGGTCGCCGAGCCTAGCTGGCCTCGGGATTCTCTCCCGATTGCGCAGCTCTACCATTCGACGATTCGATCGTCGAACAGGGACACCGAACGTGTCTTCGCGACGCGCCGTGTGCGCGCGCGGGTTTACCTACTCAGTGCGAGAGCGCTCTGCTCGCTCGCACGTCGCGTTTTTCCCGAACTCCTGGAGTCGAAAAACGCGACAAAATCTGCCGCCACGATTGCGATCGCGTTCGGCTTTAACTTTCTTCCCGAGGCCTCGCCTGGTCAAGGTGTGGTGTCCACCTTTGGTGTAACTTCACACCGTGACCTTTGCGGCGATGCTCGGTGGTAGTCTCTTGCCGTTAAAGTAGGTAAGTATAACAACTGTTAAATGGTTTTCTGACCACTCCCGGGAGGCGTAAGTGCTCCGCTCGTGGTCCGGACAGTGCCGTCGTGTATCCGCGAAGGATGCTCGTTTTTACACCGAGCTCACCGTCGCGACGGTACGGGTCTGTCTCTAAATATATATGTGAGCAAGGCTCCGGTGCCAACGTGCGGTAAGGCGTCTCGTACCGTACGCCAGCTCCTTGCTGATGCAAAATTGGCCACCATGGCTGGTAAGTTCTTGTCTACCGCCCGGTGGGCTTCTTGGATCGCTTCTGCGGGAAAATACAATCAAGACGCTTTCCCGTGGATCTTGTCGCACGTGTCGAACGCGTACGCCGCGACGGTGCTACTGACACCGGTCGGATCGACGAGTGATGCGAGCTCCGCCGCCGCACGAATAGCATCCGTCTCTGATTGTAAAGTGGCGATGCTGCTCATAGTACTCATATACCCTGTCGTCTTGCCGCTGACCTCCATGGCTTTGTCTATGGACTTCGCCGCGTCTTTGAGACCGGAGGCCTTACTTCCGGCTTGTGCAACTTTAGTGGCAGCGCGGGCCCCGCTCTTGGCACCCGTCGTAGCAGCTCCAGATGATCCAGCAGACGCCACAAACGCGACGATTTCGAGCGGTCCGAGGATCTGATTTGTAACAGCAGATCCGCAAGCGGCGTCGTCACTCGCCGCACCCATGCCGCAATCGACCCACTTCTTGCCACTCACCGTCGGCGCGGTTCCCCAGCAAACGGGACCTACACCATTGAAGCCAGATCTGCACTTCGGGTAACATAGACCGGCGTCATACTCATCACCAGGAGCACATGTGGCCGCTTCCATACCGTGCGAGCAGTGTATCTTTTTTGGGCAACTCGGTGCGATTCCCGAGTTATAACCGTTCCTGACGCAATCGACGCCGCACAGGTTGCAGCCGATCCAGTGCGGGTGTGACCCTGGACAGTGAGGATAGCACAAACCGAGGCAATCTTGATAATTCCCGCACATACGTCCTCCGCATACGAGTCTCGTCTTCGCCCTCCCACCCAGTAGACGACGACCGGAGGATTTGTGTTCTCCGAGGGTGGAAGAATCAGACGCCCAAGTAGTCCAACCGCACCGGATTCGACCGACACCACGGCCGTGATTACCACTATAACAGAGAAGGCCGTGATCAGTGAAGCCAGAGCCACAGCGTTGATGGCAGTCGTACCCAAAACGATAATAATTGCCGAGGTGGTGGCACTTGGTATAACAGAAGACTCCACCCGCGAGGGTTTCCTTATGTCCGGGGCAATTATTCGGGATTTTGCCCGCGCCTCGGCCGTATGAATCTTTCCAGCAGAAGTCGACGTTAATTGCGTTAGAGACGACGGCTCCGTTGACGTTAGATGCGCCGCCCACGACGTCTCCGTATCCGGAAAGCCTTGCCGCGGCGCGCGCTGCGAGCATCGCTTCGTGCTTTTCCAAAATTTCCTTGTCTTGCTCAATCTCGCGCTTGAGCTTGTCTTGGTAAGACGTAACGTTTACAGGAGGCGGTTCCGTCGCACCTACATCGAATGTCGCTTGCGCTACCGCGTTGACAAGATCGTTCGCGTGAAGACTGTCCGCGTCTTTGGCGAACAAGTGCTCCTTGAGCAACTTGATTCGCAAAAGCGTCGCGTTCCTTCCTCCCTCTGTGGACATGAGCATTCCACCTTCGCCTTCTGATTTTGGCTGCACGCCCGGAAGTAGTTCATCGGGACCGGCGCTTCCGAGCATGGCGTAGACGTCCGGGCCGAATTCCATCTCGTCGACGTACGCGTCCAAGTCTTCAGGGAGTTCAAACTCCCCCTCGAATCCACCGAGTTGCGACGACGCCCGTCTCACCATCGCGCCGGGACGCGACATCGCCAGCGCGCCGACGGTGAGAAGCGCGACGCCGAGCGCGGCGAAGGTGCTCCGTCGACCAGAATTCAATTTCGATCGCCCCACTCGTTCTTCATTCGCCCCGTCGTCGACCGCGGCGCCGTAGCGGGCGCCGTTCGCCTCGCTCTCGATGGCGCGTCGCATTCACCGCGTGCGCGCGCGCGCGCGCGTCGTCCCGAGCGATCGCGTCGCGCGCCGAGGACTTCGGCACCTCGCGCGCGTGGGTGTTGGGATTTTGACTGTTTACCAATACATGCCGTGACCGATTATGACTCAAGAAAAGGTGTGCACAACCATTACGGAGATTAGTCAAAATCCCAAGCGTCGCGGTCGACAAGTAGTCGACGAGCGAATATTCCCCGGCGCGAGGCGAGACGAAGGCTGACGCGCGGACGAGGCGCGACGATACCGAGACGAGGGAGGACGCACGCGAGGTTGGTGCGATGCGAAAAGGCGGCGAAATATTACGGTGCGATCGGTGACGCGGCGAGCGCGGCGGGGGAGGGGGTGGTGTGGTGTCGAAGCGCGAGGCAGGCGCACGCGCGCGCGTGGAGACGAGAGATGGAATCGTTATCCGACGACGTCTTGGCGCACGAGTTCGATTTCGAGAACGTGCCGGAGGAAGGACGCGCCGCGACGTGGGAACGCGAGTGGAAAGTCGTCGACACCGCCGGGCGCGCGGATGCGGTTTTGGTGTGGTGGGAGGTGGACGTCGATTCAGAGGGCGATGCCCGGTATTCGACGCGTCCGACGCCCGACGCTCCCTGGACGCACCATTGGCGGCAAGTCTTGTTCGTCGTTCCCGAACACGCGCGCGGTGGAATTTTGAATGGCGATGGAAAGGTGCGCTTTGTCGCCACGCACGACGATTACTCGCTGAAAATCGGGATTCAAACGTCCGAGACTCTCGGCGCTCGGGCGGACGCCGCCGGCGTCCCGGACCCGCCCGTCGAAGCGCCTTGGCTCGATCCATTGAGACGGTGCGCGCGGGGAGAGAGCACGTCGTACCGTCTTCGCGCGGTTGGGATGCGTTTGCCCGAATTCGTCGCGAGCAAGGCGCGACTCGGCGTCGTGTGCGGCGTCGATTTGTCGAGCGCCAACGCGCTCTTGCGTCCTGAAGACGACGACTTGCCCGACGACGCACCGATCGGGTGCGAAAAGTTCGACGCTCCGATTTCATGGTTCCACGTGTTTGAGCTCGGTGGCGGTCCGCACGACGCCGACGCCGTCGCGACCTCGCCCGAGACGCTCTTTGAATTCGGCGACGAATCGTCCTCCTTCGCCGTCGGCGCTCGCGCCGTCGCGACGCTCCGCGCGGACGCCCCGTTCGACGCCGTCGTCGTCTACATCGACGCCGAAGACGATGTCGATCCGTTCGATCCCGAACGCGACGCGTTCGCCACGCCCTTTTCCATCGCGAGACGTCGTCAAGGCGTTCTCATCGTTCCGGAACGCTCTCGCGCTCCATCGCTCCAAGTTTGGTGCGCCGCCGTTCCCGGCGACGAGGGATTCCGATTCGGCATTCTCGCCTCATCGTAACGACGCGCTCGAGCGTCGACGTCTCGATCGTTTAGTTTAGGATTCAATCGTTTAGTTTAGGATTAGCGTTGGCTCGTTCGGCGCACCGCCGGCGCGCGTCACATCGCGCCGACGATGTCGCTCGCGCGCGCGCGCGCCTCCGGCCCGACGCCCGCGCGCGCGTCGACGTCGACGTCGACGTCCTCGTCGTCGCGCGCGCGCGTCGTCGCGCTCACGCGTCGCGCCGCGCTCGTCGCCGCGGTCTCGCTCGTCGCGCCCGGCCGCGCGCGCGCCGACGCGTTCGCCGACGCCGACGCGTTCGCCGACGCCGGCGAATCGCCCGCGGTCGGCGCGTGCGCGGATTGCATCGGCGAGTACAACGGGTACCTGAACTCGTGCGATCGCGCGTCGTCGTCGTGCGTGTCCTCGCAGAACGACGACGCGGAGAGATTCGTCGCGCCGTGGGCGTACGAGGGCGACCGCGCGACGGCGATGCGACGCCTCGTCGACGTCGCGACGGGACGCGCGACGCCGCGAGGCAGGGCGCTGTCGCAGCGCGGGAGCGGGATCGGGGCGAGGACGGGCGACGGGCGCGCGCGCGACGGGTTGTCGTTCGTCGCTCGCGCGGAGGCGTACGACGAATCGAGCGGATACGTGCGGTTGGCGCTCGCGCCCAAGACGCGAAACGACGCGAACGGTGGATTCGGGGCGAAGGTCGCGCTCGACGGGAACGACGTCGACGTCGCGGGCGTCGGCGTGTTCGACGCGGAATTTCTGTTCATCGCGAACGACGAAGTGGTCGACGTGCGCGTGGCGCAGCGCGGCGGTAACGCCGAGAATCGCGGGGTGTTTCGATTGAGTTACACCGATGGCGTGGCGTTCGATACGAATCTCGCGAGGGCGCGCGCCGAGGAGCTTCGCATCGCGATCGGGTGGGAAATCCTCCCAGTCATAGCCGCGTTCGATCCGAAGTGGAGCGACAAAGAGCGACTTTGGTTTGAGAAATTATTCGACGCCGCCGCGGGGCGTCCGGCGCCGGAGACGAACGATCTACGCGACATGCGCGACACGTACTCGTACGAGTGATCGCCTCGCATCGCGTCGCGTTGTAGTGTTCATCGATTTGTTTGTACCGCGCCGTCACCGCGCCTCGATTTGTTTGGACCGCGAGCTCGAGCTCGCGGTCCCGAAGCTGCACACTTCAAACCTCGGCGACGATGGCGATCTCCGAGCTCGCGCGCAAGGTGTTCCTGACGTACTTCGTCACCCACATCCCCGCCACGATGCTCATCGACGCGCAGGTGGTGTTGCCGCCGCGCGTCGTCCCGACGTTTGCGCGAAACGCCCTGCGTTGGCACATCTCCACGAATAACGACGTCTTGATGGCGCACCAGCCCGCGTGGTTGCGGAGTTTGGTGATGTGTGAGCTCGTGTTCCAACTGCCGTTCTTCTTCGTCGCGATATCGGCGCTGCGTCGAAGAGATGAGGGCGCGAAGGGGTGGTTGTTGGCGTACGGCGCGCACACGGCGACGACGCTCGCGCCGATTTTGCAATACATTTGGGAGAGCGACGCGATCGCGAGCGAGCTCGAGCGATGGAAGTTGATTGGGGTGTATTCGCCGTATCTCGTCGTACCGCTGTGGATCGTGTCGTGCACGATCGGAGAGGGGAAGATTTTCGTCGACGCGAAGACGGCGAGGAGCGCGTCTTCGAGGCGGAAGCGGGCGTAGGTCGCGGTGAGTTGACGGTCACTTTTAGTATTGAAAATGATCAAAACTGCCGAGTGGTGTTGGTCACTCGTCATGAGGAAAACTGTTCTTCGTTCGAAACGAGACGTCCCTAGTTCGGGACGTTGTGGATCACCTTGCCGGCGTCGATGGAGATGATGTTCGCGGGCGCGTTGGCGGCGCGAACGAAGCCACCGCTGTCTCTGCAAGGAAGGTCACAGCCCCAGAGATTGCCGTTGCCGTCGAGAAGCCAGAGCGCGGTGGCGCCGACGGTGATTTGACTGATCGTTGCGGTCGAGAGCGCACTCGGAATGGAGATTGTGGACCAGTCGCCGGTCATGTCCGAGGCTTTTCGTTTCAGCGTCCTTCCATCTTGGTATACGACGAACGCGTCCGAATCGCCGACTTCGACCTGCTTGACGGTTTTTACGTGTTGACGAACCCATCCGCCATTAGGCAGTTCCGCGCTCCACATATTGTGTTGCTTGTTCATGTGAAAGTGGTGCGTGCGACCGATGGTCACTTGGACACCTTTTCCGCCGCCGTCATCGGCGAAACCCCAATCGCCCGAGCCGTCGACGGGACGACTCCACATGTATCCGCCGGAGGTGTGTATACTCGTGTCCGTGACTCCGATGAGCGCATCGTAGCCCGCGTCAAAGTCAACCATGGTGCCTTGGGCGACGCCGTTGGCTACGGGATTGTTGGTTGCCGTATTCCAGTTATCGCGAGAGAACTGATTGAGGTCGGCGTTACGCGTCCAGGCGAGAGTTCCAGTCACGGTATTTAAACCCCACGTGTTGAACTCTCCCGAACTCACCGAGGTAAAGTGACCTTTGTAGTTACGCCAGACATCAGTTTTCGCCATCGATTCTTCGATTCCCCAGACGTTGTCCTCGTCGCCGGTCGCCGGACCGGTGCACGCGATGAGCTTCACCGTCAGCGGGCACCGCTCGAGACATCCAGCCCACGTCGTCTCGAATCGACGCACGCCGTCGACGAGCCGCATGCTCGACCTTTTCGGAATGACGCGATTTCTGTACGCGCCCCCGCCCGCGGGGACGTTTGCCAGGCACGTCGCGTTCGCGAGTTCGCCCGTCGCCGGAAACCGCTTGTTGTGCCCCAGTTCGAAGATGGTCTCGCCTCGCGCGTTCACCAGCCCGAACCCGATCTCCTCTCCCGCGCGCACGCGCGCTCGGCCGACGTATATCGTCGACCATCCGCTCTGCGTCAGCTCGACCCCGCCCGCGCGTCGGCTCGCGCCGCCGAACTCTTCAATCGGATCGTCCCCTCGTCGCAGCAACCGCACGCTCGCGATGTCGGACCCGTAGAAGTCCTCTATCGGCGAGCGATCGACGACGTCGAGCTCGATGCACCCGACGTCGACCTGAAACTGCACCTCGAACGGCGCGCCGGCGCCCTCGCGAGACGCGCGCCCGCGCGCGACGATCGACGCGACCGCGACGGCGACGACGGCGACGGACGCGATCGTCGCGCGGCGTCGGCGGTGACGCGCGACGTCGAGCTCGTTCGCCGCGCGGAGCAGCGCCGTGGACTCCGTCGCGTCGCGCGCGGGCGCCATGACGCGTCGTCGGAATGAGCGGGGTGTTACAACGGTTGGCGGAGCCCTGACTGACCCGGCGCGGCGCGCGGAGGATTTCGATCGATCGCGCGCGCGACGATCGAACGATGGGCTACGCGCGAACGGCCTGTTGAACGAATGATTTCGACGCGCTCGCCACGATGAAGACGTCGGCGCGCTCGAGCGAAGCGCCGACGATTTCGCGGGGCGAAAACGACGCGGCGGCGCGCTCGAGCGCGACTCGCGCGGGCGCGAGCATGCCCGGGACGAAAGAATAAAGCGCCGGCTCGTCTGCGCAAAGAAACACGAGGCGTGATCTACCGTCCAGGTCGTCGTCTTCGAACCACCTGAAGTCGATGATTGGTTTTCTGTGAACGAAGACGGCGAGCGGAGCTCCGTCGTCGGCGTCGTTCCCGGACGCCGGCCATAGAAATAAAACCTTGTCGTTGTGGCTCGCGCACAGAGTCGCGAGCATCGTCTTACACGAACTCAGCGCCAGTCGCACGCCCGCTCGTTCGATACCTCGCGCGTCGCACGCCAAAGTTTTCTGTTCAAACCGCGCGACTTTTTCGTATCCGTCTCCGCGCTGAGACTCGCGGAAAATTCTCGTCGATGCCGTCGCGTCGCACGTCAGCGGGTGCGTGAGCGCGCGCGTGATCCGCCAAGTCAATTCATCGATCCATAAAAGGGCCTCGTTCGACACGCACGTGACGATGAGACGTCCATCCTTCGCCCGAACGCTCGGCGCCGACGCGCCTCGAATCGTCGCTCGCCGGAGGCCTTCGGCCGAAAAAATCTCCAGCGCCGGTCGCGCCTCCACCGCGCACGAATCGTCATAAATTAGAATCTCCTGCCCCCCTGCGCCGCCAAACTCGATCATCTGCGCATCGAAGCCCGGAGGCAAGCGAAACGAGATCGCGCCTTCGTACGGCGCCGTCGCCGAGAACACCTCCACGCGTTCGCGCGCGTCTTCGTCGCGCGTCACGAACGCCATCCACCGTCCATCTCGCGACCGCGCGTGCGCGCTAAATCTGGAGCTACTCTTCCTCGCGTGCGCGATTCGAACGAAGTCGAATCCGTCTCGGTCGTCGAGCATCGTCGTCGACGCGTCGCCGTCGCCGGCGAACGCGAGCGCGCCGTCGCCCGCGCGGAACGCCCGCGAGCACGCCCCGATGCCGCGCGCGACGCGCTCGAGCGTCAACCCGCGGTCGTCGACGGTGACGACGCACGCGGTGCCGTCGTCGAGGACCACCGCGCAGACGTCGCGCGTCGCGTGCCAAGCGACAGACGCGATTGTGCTTTCAAACTGTATCGCCTTCCCGACGCGTTCGTCGACGCGCGCGGCGCGCCGGAGCGTCAGATGGACGCCATCGCGCACGAGCGCGCGCGTGCGGTCGGGGCTGAGCGCGACGGAGCCGCGAAGATCGCGGTCGTCGAGCGCGAGGGCGGGCATGCTGTGCGGCTGGCGCCGGCGCGCGTCGCGCCGGCAGTCGGTGGCGCGATCTATCTCTCGCATAAAACTACGGCGCGGCGCCGCGCGGGAGCTATGTCTAATAACACTGGCTGCGTCGATCACTCAGACGTTGCCGTCGGCCTGGACGCCGTCGTAGGAGACTCTGTACGCCGGGAATTGGCTGGCGTCGATGACGCCGCAACCGATGTCTCGCACAGTGACGTTCAAGCGACCGTTGAGCATTTTCCCACGCAAGTGACCGGGCATCGATCCCGGGTACACGTTTAACACGCTGTGCACGATCATGCGCGAAGGGCCGCCGAAGAGCAAGACGTCGCCCGAGTTCAGGCGCACGACTTTGTGCTCGGGATCGTCAAACGAATATTTGTACCCAAAGTCGCCGCTCAGCCCTACGGAGAAACTCACGATGGGCGGACCCGTGCGCGATTTTACGAGCTTTGGATCTTCACTATCTTTGTGCCACTTAAACTCGGCGCCGTCTTTGTAAAAGTTTACCAGGCACGTCGTCGGGTTCATGTTTGTCGGCATCTCGGCGTCCGCGGCGCACGCCGCCGCCACCGCGTCCTCGCACATCTGCGTCAAAATCCCGTCTGGAAACGCATCGGGTTCGAGGATCATCCGCCCACGACTACCTTGATTCAGCTTGAACGTCCCATCTCCCATCTTCGCGAAGAAACCTTGCCCGCGCGCGGCGTCGTCGGATTCTGATTCGCCGAGCGCGAACGATTCGCTCGCCAACCACATTTGCGCCTCCACGCTCAAAAACTTCCTCAAGCACACCAATCCTGGTCCGAGACGCTCCGTCTTAAATCCGTGCGGCTTTTTCTCTCGTTCACGCGTCGATTTCACCGCCGCGTCGTCGTCTAAATCCCGTCCGACGCACTCTCGCAGCCGCCTCTGGTCCAACGCCGACGGCGTCGTCGCGATCACCTCTCGCGCCGTCGCCCTCGTCACCCCCCCCGTCCGCGCGCACTCCACCAACACTTTCGCGAACTCCGACGCCGTCACCTCCCGGCGCTGAAACGCCCGCGCGTGCGCGCGCAGCGCGTCGTACGCTTTCTTCGCCAGCTGTCCGCGCAACGCCTTCGCGAGCTTCTGACACCGCCCTCTGGCGCCTTCGCCGCCCGTCGCGTCTCGCGCGTCGTCCATCGCGGTGTCGTCCGCGCCTCGACCGCGCGCGCGTCGACGCTCGACGCCCGCGCGCGCCGCTCTGTCGCCATTCGTCGACGCATCGCGTCGCGTCGCCGCATCGTCATGACGGACGCGCGTCGCTACGACCGCGCGAACGACCCGTACTACGTCGTGCGCGACGAGATCGCGCGCCACGTCGACGACCTCGCGCGCCGCGCGCGGAGCGGCGCCGCGAGCGCGACGGTAAGCGCGGCGCTCGAGCGAGACATCGAGAGCGCGCGCTGGGAGCTCGACGAACTCGACCGCGCGATCGCGGTCGCGGAGCGCGAGAGCGCGCGGTACAAGCTCGACGCGCGCGAGATCGACGAAAGGAAACGGTGGAGCGCGCGGGCGCGCGAGGCGGTGGACGAAGCGATGGCGACGACGCGCGCGAGGGCTCGAGCGGGACGCGCGAACGGGGACGGCGACGGCGACGCGAACGGGACGACGACGCGAACGGCGGGAGACGCGGGCGTCGGTGAGGCGGGATTCGACGATCATCAACAGTTGCTCGTGCGAAGGCAAGACGAGGATCTGGACGACATATCGGCGAGCATAACGCGCATCGGACAAGTCGGTTTGACCATCGGCGAGGAGCTCGCGTCGCAGTCGAAAATGTTGGAGGACTTGGACGAAGACGTCGACGGCGTCAACGCGAGGTTGGCGGCGGCGGAGCGAAAGATGCGAGATGTTTTGAAAAAGGTCGGTCTGCGCGGACAGCTTTGCGTGATTTTCTTCTTGACCGTCGTGTTGTTCGTCTTGTTCGCGATCGCGTTTCAGTGACGCACGCGGCGTCGGCGCGTCGCGGTTCGCTAGTCTAATACTTGCAATATTGTACTGTACAAACACTTCCTTCGTCTTCGTCCTCTCTAATCGTCGCCGCGCGCGCTAACATCGTTTATTTAATCGTCCCACGACAACACCTTGGTGGTGTCCCAACGCGCGACGCCGCTTCGCGTCACCGCGTCGTCCACCATGCGCTCGGCGTCCTCCAGCGCGACGTCGACGATTTCGTATCCGAGCATCCCTCGCATCGTCCCTCGCACGCGTTCGAATATCTCATCGCGCTCGTACCCTCGATCGCGCAATCGCGTCACGAAATCTCCGTGCGCGCGTCCGTTCCTGTACGCCGGCGCGCGTTCCGGCGTCTTCAGCGTCGCCGCCATCGCGTCCTCGTCGTAGTCGTACAGAAACGACGTGTGGTGCAAAAACCTTCCCCTCGTGATCGCCTGCGCGTTCCCTCCGAACTTTCGCGTCCCGAACGCGTAATCGTTCTCTCGCAGCGCGAACGTCCCGCACTTATCGAACACCCGCGCGTACACCTCTCCCGTCGCCGCCATCACTCTTCGCGGGTGCGTCTCGCGTTCGCGCACCATCGCGTCGTCGCCCGCGTTCATCGTCATCCCCACGAACAGCGTGTCGCCGTCGCACGCGATCGTCCCACCGCCCGTGAATCGTCGCACGAGTTTCACGTCGCGCCTTCGCGCCTCTCGCGCGTCGACCAAGCGCTCGACCGCGCCGGAGACGCCCAACACGACGGCGCGTCGCGCCGCGCCGTCGAGCGTCGTGAGCCAATCCTCGCTCGCGCGGTGTCGTAGCAGCCCCTCCTCGAGTCGCAGGAACCGCGCGATGTCGACCGATCGCGCGTGGACGTGGTACAGCGCTCGCGACGCGCCGCGCGCCATGCGCGTCGCGCGTCGCGTCGCGATGTGTCGTCATCGGCGGTTCTGCCTTCGTCAGCGTTCGCCACTCATCGGCGCTTCGGCGATGACGGACGTCGAGCTCAAGGCGTCGCGCGCGCTCGAGGCCGCGCGCGCGTTCCTCGCGCGCTCGCCCGCGAGCGCGCGCGCGCCGAGCGCGACGACGCGCGCGAGGAACGCGCTGAATGTGAATCTCGACGCGACGTTTTCCGCGGCGACGAGCGACGACGCGAGGACGGACGCGGACGCGGCGACGACGGGACGCGCGCCGGAGACGCCCGCGTCGGTGGCGTTGGAGCTGTCGAGCGAGAGCGACGACGACGACGACGCGGCGACGGCGACGACGACGACGACGACGACGGGCGGCGACGACGCGCGGGAGAGAGGCGAGGAAGGGCGACGGGTGAGGCTCGAAGTGGACGAAGACGAGGACGTCGACGACGGCGCGCGCGATGGTGGGGAATCGGACTCCGAGGGCGTGTTCGCGGTGGCGATCAAACGCGAGCGAGACGAGGCGGAGGCGGAGGCGGAGGCGGAGGCGGAGGCGGAGGCGGAGGCGGAAACCGGCGGCGAGGCGGAGGCGAACGCCGAGACCGCGGCGGCGTTGCGAGCGAATATCGACGCGTTGCGCGAAGAGTTGGAAGAGTCGAGATGGGCGCGCGAGGCGCTGGAGACGCGCGTGCAGGAGGCGGAGAAGATCGCCGCCGAGGCGCGCTCGAAGACAATCGAGAGCGCGTTGGATCCGCAAAACCAGTTGACGAACGAGCAAGTGGCCGCGCTCAGGGCGGAGATCGAACAAGTGGAGTATTTGAAACGTTTACTCGCGCGCGCGGAGCAGATGCGTAACGTCGCGCGCGCGGAGACGAAACAGGCGCGCGACAAACACGAGAGCGATTTGGAAATCGTTCGCAAGGAAGTCGCCGTCATGGACGCCGAGATGGAAAATTTACGGCGGCGCGTGAAAAAGGACAAAGCGAAAATTGAGGCGATGGAACGCACGACCATCGAGGCCGCGGATGAATTCGCGACGCTGTACTCGCGACAAGAGAACACCAGACGTCTCCTCGGCGCGTGCATCGTCGCCATCCTCGCCCTCGTCGTGCGCCTCGGTCTATCGGGGCAAACTTTCATGATGAAAAACATGTATCAGTACTGATGTAAGAACATAAACGCGCGCTTCGTTCTAAACCCCCATCGTCGATCCTTTGCCGCGCTGACCCGCGACGCCGCCGTCGACGTCGTGTTTCCAGTCGAGAAGTCTCTGTAGCGCGTCGTCGCTCATCGAACGCGTCTCCGGGACGACGTATCGCAAATGTTTGATTTCTTCCACGGCAGAATCATATCCGTGCTGCTTTGCGTGGACATCGCGCAGTTTTTTTGATATCTTGCGTAGTGACTCGAGGTCTTGTTCGTGCACGTACGCGGCCTCGGCGGCGCGGTCGCGAGCCTTCACCCAGTCTGTTGCGCCGACGCCGACTGTTTTCGAGTAACACCGCGCCGGCGCATCGCGAACGAGCGCGCGCCGTGCGAACCGAGTCGTGATCGCCGTGAGTGACATGCGTTTGCGTTTTTGAAGCGCGAGCGGTGTCGGCGCGAGGCGAGGTGTGCGGCGCGCGAATAATTGAAAACAACGAGATGGGATTAAATCACGGCGCCGCCGAGGTCGCGTTGGAGACGCCTAAAGGCTGGACTTCAGCTATCGGGCCTTCGCGAATGAACGCGGCCCAGTAATCGGGCATGAGAAGGGCAAGAATGTGCGGCTCGGTGTCGCGCTCTAACGCGACCTCGAGCGTCAAGACGTCTTCGAGGAGCTTCTCGAGAGATTTGCTCACCTTGGAAAACATCGGACCGAGAGTCTGCGCGGCGCGAGAAGCGTCCGCGGGAGAAAGCCAAAGATGTTCGCGCAAAGCGGGGAGAGAACCCCCTTGAGCGCCTCGCAAGGAGTTGAGTTGTGCTGTGAGTACACCGCGCAAATTTTTCGCTTCGCTGAGCAATCGCGCGCACTCTTCGGCGTCGCCGTCGGCGCGGCAGGCGCGGCCGAACAAGCCCGCTAATAAATACTGCACCTGTTTCGTCCCACGATCCTGCGCGAGACGCTCTAAAATCCAATCTTTGATCATCATTGCCTCATTCGGGCGCTGCCACAACACGTTCACGAGCAACAAGGTGTCGAATTCGCTCACCTCGTCGCGGTTGTTCGTGTACGCCGCGACGCGCAACATTTGCACCGCCTTGAGCAAGCGACGATCGGAAACGTACACCGGCGGCTCACACTTGTCTTGCAAAAACGTTCGTAAGTCAGTGATCAGCTCGATGACGTTCGTCGGTACCTCGGTCTCCGCCGCGGCTTCGTATCGAATGTTCGCAAAGTCCTCCGGCTTGAGTCGGGTGTCGCTCGTCGAGACGCCGCCGTGATCGTTCGCCTTGGACCCGATCGCCGCCTCGCCGCCGAGAGATAGCAACTTCCCGAGCCCACCGGCGGATACTTGTTCGACGCTCGATCGCAATAAAAATCGATCGTACAGCGCGTCCAACTCCTCGCTCTCCGGTAATTCATTCGAAGCGCCGACCAAGCACAACAGCGGCACGTCGACGCGTTCGCTCCCGTTATCAAACAACCTCTCGTTCAATATCGTCAACAGCGAGTTCAAGATGGCTGAATTCGCCTTAAAAATTTCATCCACAAACGCCACGTTGGCGCTGGGCAGATATCCATCAATCTTCCGCACGTACTCATCGTTTTCCAGCCCCTTCATGCTCAGCGGTCCAAACAACTCCTCCGGCACCGAAAACCGCGTGAGCAATCGTTCAAAAAATTGCCCTCCCTCGCACAGCGCGCTCAGCCGGCGTCCAAGTTCGCTCTTCGCCGTCCCCGGCGGTCCGAGCAACAGCAAGTGTTCTCCGCAGCACGCCGCCAGCAGCAACAACCGCGTCTCCGTCTCGCGTTCCACCAAACCTCGCTCCAGCGCCGTCGTCGCCGCCGCGATCTTCCTCGACAGTTCCTCCCTCCGCGCGCTCGACGACGCCATCCCGTCCTTCGCGTGCGCGTCCGCGTCGACGTCGGTCTCTCCGCTCACGATCGGCGCCATGCGCTCGCGCACGCGCTCGCGCACCGCGCGCTCCTCGGCCGATATCTGCGCATCCTGCTCGCGCTGTCGCCGCTTCCACTCCGGCTCGTCCGCGTCCGCGGCGCGCGCGATCGCGCGACCGCGCGGTCGGACCTCGCGTCGGTCGCGCGCGCGCGCCGGGATCGCGCCGACGCGCGACGCGCGCGCCATCGCGAGCGCCATGGATGAATGCGCGCGCGCGCGGCAATCTGACGTCAGCGCGTCGTCGTCGTTATCCGCACACGCGCGCGCGATGCGAGGCGCGCTCGCGACGCCGCGCGCGACGCGCGGCGCGCGACGCGACGCCGCGACGGTCGGTCGACGCGGGCGCGCGACGCGCGCGCGCGCGGCGACGCGCGGCGACGCGACGACGACGACGACGACGACGACGACGCGACGGCGCGCGCTGGTCGCGCTGGTCGCGCTCGCGAACGCGCGACGCGCGAACGCGGGTCCGGCGACGCGACCGTTCGTCGTCGACGCGGTGAAGAACGAGCGATGGGTGGCCGTGGACGCGACGTTCGAGGTGCCGGCGACGTGGGCGAACAGGCCGGGGCAACGCGCGAGGGTGGATAAATACGTCCTGTACACGGATACGTACGGGCCGAATTATCGGTACACGACGACGGTGCCGAAACTGCTCGGCGACGGCGAGGCGAAGATCGATCAACTCGCGCTGGTCGTCGTGTCGAGGGAGGGATTGGAGAGCGTGGGGGATTTGGGGACGATTGAAAAGATCGATCCCGCGCGCGCGTTCGGCTTGGAAGGTTTCGAGGGATTGGCGGCGAGCGAGGTCGCGAAGGCGAGCGTGAGAGAGGACGCGGGCAAGCAAACGTATTATCATTGGGAGCTCTTCGATGGCCAACATCGATTTTTGATGTCGGCGTGCGTGTCGGGAGGGGGGTTGTATTGCTGGGTCGCTCAAATCGACGGCGCGCGGTTCGACGCCGACGCGGAGACGTACAGGGCGGTTTTGGACTCGGTGAACATCCCGCTCGTGGAAGAATCGCGTAACGATATGTCTAGTCGTATTTATGAAACCCGCTAGTGATTGGGATGCAATAATTATCGCGCTTGTTGTTGTTTCATCGACTCGTTCATCGACTCGCGAAGAATCGCTTGCGCGCGCGACGCCGTGCCTCGATCGACCCCCTCGGTCTTACCGTCCACCGCCGCGTCTAAGAGCTCGAGCACGGTCTCTGCTTTCGCGACGTTTCGACCGGCGCCGATGTTCATCGCCGTGGCGCTTCCCACGTGCGTCGCGAGCGTCGCGGTGGTTTGCAAGACTTCGCTCAAATCCAACGCGTCGTCGGCTTGCTTTCGCAGGTATCCTAAGACGTACGCGCCCGCGCTGCTATCACCGCACCCCACGGTGTCGCCGACTTTCACGCGTGGACAACCGACGCGCGCGCTTTGACCGTCGCGCGTGACGACCATCGCGCCTTCGGGACCGAGCTTCACGACGACCCACTCCGCCGCGGATCCCGGAAAGTCGAACACAGCCGCGGCGTAGTCCGTGGGCGGCGCATTCGCACGCACGCCCGTGAGCGCTGCGAGTTCTTCCTCGGTCGCGAGCACGACGTCGGAATTTTCCAGCGCCACTCTCAATGCCTCCATGCGTGACGGATTCGTCTCGTCGACAAACGTAAACGCGCGAGGCCCCGGATCGAAAAACACCCCCGCGCCGTTCCCCTTGGCCAATTTGAGCGCCTGCGCTACAGCCTGAGGCTTGAGCTCGTCGAACACAAAACCGTTGAGAAACACCGCTCGACACGAACGCAACGCCTCGCGCGCTTCGTTAGAGACGTCGCTCACGTCCCGCATCAGCGGCCACGGGCCCAAATCGTACCTACTACAAAACGCGTGCGAACCGGCGCCGTCGCTCAACACGAAACAAATCAACGTCTCGGCCAAAGCGCTCACGCGCACGCCCTGATCGTCTCCTGGAATCAATTCCACGTGATCAATTCCCTCCAGCGCGAGCTCATCGATCAAAAACTTGCCGTATTCATCGTTTCCGACGTGTCCCGCGCACGACGCTCGCAAGCCCAGCCTCGACGCCGCGATTAAAAAATTACAATTCCCGCCCAGTTCCCACGACTCTCGCGCCGGCGCCGTCCTCGCGAGTTCACCGAGTGTTTTATTCGTCTTCAGCGACGTCGCGTCTGGGATCGGGCCGGGCGGCAGTAACACGTCCACGCACAGGTTACCGAGCGCGACGACGTCGTACTCTCGACTCGCGCGCCGCGCCACCCTTCGTCGCACCTCTCGCTCGCGCGCGCCCGCGCGCGCGCGGGACGACGCACGGCCACTGTGCGCGCACTCTCCACACGCGCGTCGCCGCTCGACGTGCGCGTGCGCGGCGACTCGCGTCGAGATCATGGTGCTCTCGATGCCGCTCGCCGAATCAATCAATCGCGCACGTTTCGCGCGCGCACGCGTTCGTGTCGAACGCCGCGCGCGATGGAGAAGACGAAGACGACGGTTCTACGTCCCGTTCGACGCGCGCGCGGACGTGGTGCGCGAACGCGTCGGTGCGCGCGTCAAAGTGTGGTTTCGACTCGGTGTGGTTAAGGGGAAGAAGGAGATATTTATTCGACGCGCGACGCCGAAAAGCTAAATCAACGAGCCGCCGGTAAATTTTGCCGGTGACATTGGAGGGTTTTGAGATCTAGCGTCGTTCGACGACGAAGATCCAAAACCGAGATCTTTGGTCAAGGCGGCGAGCGCGTCCAAGGAGTCGGTCGCGAGCGGCGGCTTTCGCGGCGACGAGCCGCCGCTCAGTCGCGGGGAGGCGCCGGGAGAACCGAAACTGGATAGCCCAAATGGATCGGCCGCAGGTTTTGGAGGACTTTGGGGAACTTGCGCAGCGTGTGGATGCATCGCCGAAGCCTGCGGGGGCGGTGCGAAACCGAATTGATTCGCCGGCGACGGCGCCGCTCGTGGCGCAGGCGCGCCAAACGACGCGAGCGGGTCGGCCCCCATCGCTGGCTGCGGCGGCGCGTGCGCCTGGTTCGGGGCGTTGAACAAGTTGTCCAAATCGCCCCAACCAGAAGCCACCGGCGCGGCCGCGGGTGCAGCCGCAGGCGTCACCGCGGGCGCGCTCAAACCTCCGAGCAAATCGTCGATGCTCGACGTCGGCGCCGGCGCCGCGGACGAGGCGGAGGAGTAATTCACCGCCGTCACCGCGTTCGCCGCGCGAGGTGGCGGCGCGAACGCCATCACACCCGGCGCCGGCGCGACGCTCGGTACGGGAACGTCTCTAAAAACAATCTTTGGCGCCGCGTTCGCCAACGGCGCGTCGTCTTCGTCGTCGCTCGAATCCGCCTTTTGTCGTCCCGACGCGAACGCCGGCGCCGGCGCGCTCGGCGGCGCCACGGGAGCGCGTGGTTTCACGTCTTCGTCCGCGCGATTCCACGGCGCGCCGCCAGCGCCACCGCCCGAAGAAATCGACGCCGTCGACCGTCGCTCCGAGTCGCCGCCGAGCGCGCTCCCTCCCGAAAACGACCCACCCGCGCTCGACGTCGACCCTCTCCGCGCGTGCGTCCGCGCTTCTTCGCTCGACATCCCCGCGTACTTGCCGCGATTTCTCTCCGCCTTTTCCCTCGCCTCCTCGACCGATCTCGGATCTTCCACCAACGCCTTGATCTTTTCCGCTCGATGTCGCACGTTCACCCCCTCATCCTTCCCTCGCGCGTCCTTGTACTCGAACCTCAGCGCGCCGTCCATCATTCGCCTTCGCCTGACGTCCTCCGCGATCGCTCGATCGCCGTTCGCGACGAGATACTCGACGACGGTGAGCGCCTTGTACGCGCGTCGCCACTCCTCCGGCGCGCTCTTCAAGCGTTTCTCCAGCACCTCGCGCACGACGTCCCACTTCCCATCGCGCGTGAGCCGCGCGATCGCGCGCAGCTGCTCTCCGTGCGGGCCCCAGGGCTCGGAGTTCGTCGCGTCGCGGACGAGCGCTTCGTCGTCGCCGATGCCTTTCCATTGATTGACGCGCTTCTTCGCCGCCTGCGCCACCTCGTCCGGGATCGCGGACTTGATCGTCGTCAGCGCGGCTTTGAACATCGTCGCCGTCGCGCGCGGCGCGGCGCGCGACGCGACGGCGCGAGCGACGGCGTGTGACGCGACGTCTCTTTCACCGCGCGACGCCAAAACCAAAACCAAAACCAAAACCAAAACCAAACACGGAACGCGAAAGCGGGCACGCGTCACTCGGCGACGCGACGACGGCCGGACCGGCGACGCGCGCGCGACCGACGCGTGCCGATGAAGCCGTCGACGTGCGTCGTGTGCGGCGCGACGGGACGCGGGAAGACGACGGTCGTGAACGGATTGGTGCGGGAAACGCTGCGGGAAGAGATTCTTCTCCGAACGGACGACGAGGACGCGCGCGCGACGGAGCGGGCGCGCGCGGTCGTCGATGAGGTGCGACGAAGGACGACGCGCGACGACGCGAAAAACGCGAATGCGATGGTGCGCGCGCTCGAGACGAAGCGCGGCGAGTGACGCGCGCGCGGGACCGATGCGACAGAGCGAGACGACGCGGGCGAGGCGCGATGGAAATCGGCGCGCGGCGAGACGCGAAGGACGGACGACGAACGGAGGGGATTGGAGGTGGCGACAGCGCGAAGAAGTGCGAGAAATGATGTCTAGTGATGAGGGGCGACGAGCGATGGAGGCGTGCGTGCGAAAACAGAATGCGTTGGATGTGATGCCGACGAGCGCGAGGACGGGGTGCCCGATAGCGATTCGACGCGCGACGTTGGACGACGAAGATGAAAAACAGGCGGCGAACGGCGTGTTCATCGCGCGAGTCGTCGTGCGATACCGAGAGGAGCATGAACTGGAGCAGGCGTTGCTAGATGTGGCGATTCAGTCGCGCACGGCGGGAGAGTTGGCGGGGAGACTGTGCGCCGGAGGGACGCCGCCAAGAAGAAATCGCGCCGACGAGGACGAGGCGGAGGCGAACGACGGATCGATCGAAGAACTCGCGAGCGTGCTCGGTGAAGACCCAAAAGACGTGAAAGCGCGTGTGTTGGAGTGTTACGATCGATGTGAGCCATTTCTTCCAGCGCGCGTTCGAGATTTGCTCGGACGCGAACGCGTGTACGAAGTCCGAAGCGCTTGCGCCGGCGCCGCACTCACGGCTATTCGTTCTTTTATTTTACGCGTGGCGACGGCGGGTAAGTGGACGCACTGGGGCATCATAGAAGGTACGGTCGAGGTCGAGCTTCCGTTAGCGTACGACGTCAAGTTCGTGGATACGCCCGGGATTGATGCGTCGCAATTCTCTCTCAAGCGATTGCGCCGAGTAATTGGCGCTGAAGCCGAGGAGCGATTCGGGATGTTCATATACGTGTGCGGTAAAGATGCACCGAAAGAGTCGGAGTGGAGCGCTCTGCATGCAATGGGTACGCTAAAGAAGATCGTCACCGAGGGTCCGCGGCTGTGTTTGTGCTGGCCCGTGGAGCTCGTGGTGAACGCCAACGGACGTCCAGATGGCTTTGTCACGAATCTCCAAATCAAAAAGTTCCAGGATCGCACGTTGAAGATGCTGCGATCGGACTCTAATCATTGGCGCGAACGTCTTGATCAATGTATCGTCGAATCCAAGGTCGATGGCTTGCGCGGTGATTTAAGACGCGGCATGGCGCTGGCGTTTGTTCGGGCATTTAAACCCGACGCCTCGACGATTTTGAAGTATTCCATGTATCAGCTGGCGTTTTCGGTGGAAGAAGAGCTCAAACCATCACCGCCGAGCGATAACGGCAGTGGAGTCTTACCGAGCACCGCGGTGGTCGCTGACGCAAAACCTTCGACAGACCCTTGTCCGAAGACCAAGCGAAAGATTGACGAAGAAGCCGCGACGAAAGCGTCGCCACCAAAGAAACGCCTTAAGAAGCAACCACGCCAGTGTACCATCGCTGATCCATTCGTGTTCAACGAAGACGATGGTCTTTTTGCCGACGAAGACGCCGCAACACCTCCAATGTTCGGCAAGCACATCGCAAAAACCAAATCAACGCGCTCGCCGCTCGTCGACGCCAACGAAAAGTCTCGCGCGACGGCGGCGGCGCGACGCAAAACCAAACCGTCGAACACCGCACCGAAGCGACCGCTCGTCTTGACGTCGACGACCGTTTCTCCGCCGAAGTCGAAGCATCGAGGTGCTGAAGCACCGCAGCCGAAGCTTTCCCCTCAACTCTCCGCGACGCCCGCGTCCAAGCCTGCGCGAAATCGGCCAAAGTTCGTCGTCGCCTCCGTCGACGACGGTCCCACCCCATCCCCACCCCCCGCGCGTCCGAAACGCCCGCGCGAATGCACGAAACAACCTTGGTGGGTCGTCCAATCGCATCGATAGCTCCATCACGACGCATCGCTTCCATCAATTTATCCATCGCTGACTCGCCGACAGTTACGCCTCGCGCCTCGTCAGCGTCCCCGCGCGCCTCATTCCGAGGCGACCTCGACGTCGCGTTCGACGCCGCAGATCGTCGGAATCGATCGACAGCGCGCGCGTTGCGTTTTCGATCGCATCGCTCGCGCGAGACGCCGCGCGCGCGTCCGGTCACCGCTCGGAACCGGCGCGATTCAACAATCGCTCATTAATCGCCCGACGCGATCGACCGAGCGATGTCGTCGAGCGAAGGCGCGCGGTCGCGCTCGCCCAAGCGCATCGCGCGCGTACACGTTACCGCAGACGCGCGCGCGCGCGACGCGCGGCAAATGCTCGATCACGCGTGGCGGGAGTGCGAAGGAAAGGCGCGAGCGCGGCGCGCGAGAGCGTCGGCGAGAGGCGAAGACGAAGCAGACGACGAAAGGATGGAAGATTTGCACGCCATCGGAGACGTCGTGCGTGAATTGTGCGCGGTGGATGATGGGGTGCTGATGCGATCGACCCTGGGGTGCATGGATGGGTTTAAGGTGGCGTTGCGCGCGGAGCGAGAGGACGACGACGAGGCGAGGAGAGAAATTTGCGTCGCGGCGTTGTTTGGATTGAGCAAGCTCGCGACGACGGCGAGGGAACAAGTCATCGGGGGGGATGTGGAAGAAGATGTGGTACTTGAAATGCTTCGCGTGCAGTGTAAGGCGCCGAATATGCGATTTTCAGAACGCGCTCGGGCGATGTCGACGTACGTCAAGGCGGTGGGCGTTCGGGAAAACTTGACAAACGTCAACGTTCGGACGCCTCCGGCATCGCCGAAGGATAAGAGTGGTAGAACTATAGGTGGCTTAGCGCGAGCGTTTGCATCGCAACAAGAGATGGCAGATTTCAACACACCAGACGTGAGCGACGACGAGGGGACAGAGGAGCGCAGGCAATCGATGAGTTCGCTGTGCGCGTCACCGAGTAGAATCTTCTACTCGCCGAAAATTTTGAGCGGAGATGGCACGGTCGTTGATGAAGCGATCACACCTCCAGGCACAGTTATATGTCGCATCTGCGAACAGCCTGTCGCCAAACGAACTTTTGCCGATCACAACGCGACGTGCGCTGGATTTCGTCCGTCGTCGCTGGGTTCGAGTGGTTGCGCGTCTGCGCGCACTTCTGCCTCTCTCGCACAAGATGATTCGGAAACTTCAGACCAGATGTCTATTGATGACTTTCGAATCATAAAACTGATAAGTGGGGGCGCGTACGGGCGAGTCTTCTTGGCGCAGAAACGCGCGACGGGCGATTTGTTCGCCGTCAAGGCGTTGCGAAAGCGCGATCTCGTGTACAAGAACATGATGGATCAAGTCGTCGCCGAACGTGATGCCCTGATAGCAGCTGCGAATCCGTTCACAATCAAATTGTACTACTCATTCACCTCTGCGAGGCACGTTTATCTCGTCACCGAATACGCAAACGGTGGCGACTTGTACAGTCTGTTGACGCAGCTCGGTCGATTGAGCGAAGAGCACGCTCGCCAGTACTGTGCCGAGATCGCACTCGCGCTCGAGTACGTGCACTCGAAAGGAATTACGCACCGAGATTTGAAGCCGGGTAATTGTCTCATTGCGTCGGATGGGCACATCAAACTTGCTGATTTTGGTTTATCGCGAATCGACCGAGACGCCGGGGACGCAGCGGGAAGCGGTAGCAACTCGCCCAGCCCTTACAGTGGCACGGGATCGCCCATGTCGCCGAGCAGTGGAGCCGCTTCGATCCGAATCCCAACGCGAGATCCCATGACGACGAATAGTCCGATACATAGAATGACTCTAGCCGCAAACGCGAGACAGAGCCCAACTCAGAGCCCGTCGCGAAAGGTGCATCGACGCTCGGCGTCAAGACACGCTTCTGGAGCTAAGGGTACTCCAGATTACTTGGCACCTGAAATTCTTTTATGCGAACCGTGCGGCGAGGGTGTGGATTGGTGGGCGTTAGGAGTGATGGCGTACGAAATGCTCGTGGGAGTTCCTCCGTTCAATGCGTCGACGCCGTTGGCGATTTTCGCAAGAATCATCAACGGCAAAGTGGAATGGCCAGGAAGTGGCGCCGCGCTGAGTGACGAGTCTAAAGATTTTGTTAACGCTCTACTCGTGCACGATGTAGAAGCGCGTCTGGGCTCGAACGACGATGCAAATGATATCAAGGCTCATCCTTGGTTTGCAGACGTCACTTGGGAACACGTCTACGACAAGAGCGCTGCGAGCGTGTTCGTGCCAAAGCCCGAAAGTCGACAAGATACGTCGTACTTCGTTCCCGCGTCGGATTTAAGCTTAGGTGTGGAGTATCCAGTCGGAGAGCGAAGAATGAGTGAATCTCACGCAAGTGAAGACAGCTCGAGCATGAAGGAGGACGTAGTCATTCCTGTCCCCACGCCAGAGGAAGTGGATGAAATCGAAGATTGCGACGAGGAAAAGTTACGTATGGAATTCACGTATAAGAACCTCGCCGAACTGGCGATGCGAAACATGAGGGTTTCCGGAGGGTCTGTCACGCACTCAGCCGCCCAAACGAGCGGACTTCCTCGTCGAGGCTCGGTTGGCAAAGACTTAGCGCACCAAAATTGATACTGTAGATGAAATTCTATGCGTCACACTTCAAAACTAAGCGCTCGCTATCGGACAGAAGACGAGGATGTTTCCGGCGTTCAATTGATGTGCGTTCTGCGGGGCTAGAGCTAATGGATGCGCAAATCGCGGCGTAGCAAGACGCGGGCGGGACGGCCGAGCGACGACTCGGCGCCGGCGGTTTCTTGCGCTTCGCGGATGAAATCTGAACGTTCGTAAAGAGCGATCGCGGCGTCGTTGTCGTGCTGGACGTGGACGTACAGCGTGTGCACGGCGTATTCGTCCCTCGCGATGATGGACGCGCGCTCTATCATGCGCGAGGCAACACCGGTCCGTCTCGCGGCGGGCGCCACGCCGACGTTTGATAAATACGCGCGTCTTCCGAGCGAGCGCGTTCCAGCGAGTTCTTCCGCCGGTAAACGATCGCCGATGTTAATGTCTAACGAACCGACGATCAAAGACGTCTCGGCGCCGTCGCGCACGCTCAACGATGCCGGATCGAACTCTCGTATGTCGTACTGCGCCGACGACGCGGGCGCTCGAGCGACGATGAGCACCACTTTCACGTTCTCGTAACCGACCTCAGCGCCGCACAGCTTGTTCGTCAGCGACGTGGTTTCGTTCTCAATCTTCATCGCGACGTGCGCGCGCTTGGCGAACGCGCTTCGGTCGCTCGGGACGTTTTGGCTGAAACTGAGCGCTCGACACGCCGCGGCGCCTACGACGTCGCTCGCGTGCGAGGAGACGTCGATGGTAATCGCGGAGCACGATGGGCTCGTCGTAGCGCGCGAACATTGTCGAGCGCGCGCGCGGGTGAAGACGGGCGAGACGCCGCGCGACGGCGCGACGACGGAGGACGCCATGCAGTGCAGTGCGGCGACGCGCTGGGCGATTTACAAGTCTAAGTCATCGACGCGGAGCGTTCCACGACGTTTCGCCGGTCTTAGCGTTGTAGTAATATGTTTTTCCCTCTGGAGTTTGCGCCGTCATCCAATCGCTCGGTGGCGCGGAGTACGCGTCGGGGTAGTATTGCGCGCCGGGCGCCGACGTCGGGGCGTCGAACGCCGCGGAACCGGCGGCGGAGGACGGATGCGCGAAGGGCAGAGGTGGCAACGTGACGTACGATGTTCCTTGCGTAGAATGCATCGCATCGCGCTGCTGTGGCGGCGCCGGTGATGTGTATCCTTGGACTTCGATCTGAATGTTTGACGGGTCGGCAAAGCGATGGGGCGGCGTTCGCTCTGGCGCTAACGGTCGAGAAGCGGATGGGGGTGTCGCGGCTTGCGCAAACCCTTGCCGCAATTGCTCCGTCGTTGACGCTTGCCCAGTCGAGGTCGACGTGCGCTCGCGCATGGCTTTCTGTAAAGCTTCGAGCCATTGCGATCGCTCGCGCTCGGAATCGGCGACGAGATACTTTGTCCCGATTCTCGCCGGTAGAGCGCCTTCGAGATGGATCGCGTAAGGCTTGCCAGCCGCCGCCTCTGACGCGACGGACACACTGTCGATGGATTCTATCGGGATCTCTCCTCGAGTCACCGCGCGCTCGTTCACGACGTTGGTCTTGAACCACACCAAATGTCCTTGCTTCAACACGAACCATCGCTTGCGCCACGTTCGCAACATCTCTCCTTGCTTCGTGAGCCATCCCGAGTACTCAGGGGTCTCCCAGAATCGAATCCCCGCGGCCGAAGACGTTGCCGTCGCGCCTGATCCCACCGTCGTCGCCTTGAGATTCATCCAATCCGATCCGCTTGACACTATGGTGTCCATCGCGTCCAAACCGTTCAACTCGCACCACTGAAAAGCCGACGTCGTCAACACATCCACGAGCGCCGCGATCGTCTTTACATCTGCGCTCAACGCTAACGACGTCTCGCCTGTGCCTTCTTTCGCGTGTATGCTCAAAATCGTCGGATCCGTCATCGACCATTTCGCTATTCTCGGCAGCTCGAACGCTCGTCTGGCTTTCGTCTCGTCGCCAACCGCGAAGCACTTCACCCCATCCAGCCCGACTTGCGCGATGACGTCTTCTATGTCGTCCCCGTCGTTCACCGGAAGTGTCATGCATCGATAACGCACGTTCCCAGCGGGTGCACCGGGAATTTCTCCCGCCTGCGCGTCGCGCGGTCCGCTCGCGTCTCGCGGCGTCCCGTCGCTCCTCGCGCCGGCACCGTTCTGTCCATCGTACGCCCCTTGCATCACCGCGCTCCCGTGCGAACTCGGCGTGAGTGTCACGTACGATGTTGTCGGGTACCTCACCGGCGTCGACGCGTACGGGTCGGTGTTATACGGGTCCATGACGAGATTGAGAATTCACAGCACGGGCCTGGTGCCGTGTGAATTCGTCGCCGTTTGTCGCGCGTCCACGCGCACGAGACGCGTTCGTGCGTCGCCACGAAGGGTTTAAAGGGTTTCTGGACGCGTGAGCGCGCGCACAGCTCGCGGGCGTCGCGCGCGCGCCGATTTATGAGGCGATGAAGCTAACGACCGAGATTCTGGTGTGGTCCCTCTCTGAGGCGTGAGCGCCGCCCGCGCGAACGCGCGCAGAACGCACTTCAAATTGTCGATTTAAGTAATCAAAAAAGGGTATGTTACATGTGTGAGTGTGTCGGTGTGACTATACTAGCTATCGTGCCGTCGATCGCGAACAGAATAAGCAGAAAGCGAAGCGTCGCCGAGCTCGTCGAGCGGCGTCGCTCGTCGCGAAACGCAAATTGAGCGGAGCAATCTTGGATGCGCACAGAATGATACTCGCGTCAGCGAATACTTAAAGATTTACTCGTACACGTCAGGCGTGCTGAGCGGAATGGGTGAAGTGAACGTGGCTCGCAACGGACCGTCCTTCGCAGCGTCGTGCATGCCGCCGAAGACAGTGTTCGTCTTTCTGTCTCGCGGCGTCTTGAACTCACCACCGTGGCCGCTATCCTCGTTGAAGAGCGGTACGGGCGCTTTACCGCGAGATGACGAAGACCGAATGCTGTACTTGCCCGGACGCATGCCCGGCGTGAGCGGAGACATGAAACCGTGGGATGGCGTTGGACGAAGCGGAGACATCTGTCCGGCGCGAAGAGGAGACAACGCAGTCGCGGGAAGTGAGCTCGTAGAGAAGAAGGGCGAGAGTTGAACGCCTTCGGAAAGTAGAAGAGTTCGCAGCGGTGACTGCTCCACAGACTTGCTCAAGTTCGAGTATTCACTCGATAAGTCGTCGGTATGCTCAAACGCTCGAAGCGGCGACCCCATCACCCCCGTCAACTTGAAATCCTCTATTATGAGGTCATCTTGCAACTCCTTGGCCGCCATCGTCGTTGCAGCGACGGTCTCTCGCGAGCGCGCTTTAGATTTGGAGACTTTCGACGCCTTCGCGGCTCCACCTCGTGGAAGCGCGGGGGAAGGACCGTTGTCGTTGTTCTTGCAACCTTCGCACTTGCAGTAATCTTGACACTTGACGCCCGCCTGGAAGCACTCACAATACTTCTTCAAGCACGCGCTCTTTTTGCAATGGCAACCCTTGGTGTGACGCGCATCGTCGCCTGCATCAGCCATGATTTTGCTCTCGAACGCATACGGGTTGCGCTGCTCAATCTGCTGTCTCGTCTTCGTCACGATGGCCTCGTTCTCCGTCGTGTTTTGGCACTGCTGACAAGAGCAATCCTTGCAAAAGGCGCCGGCGGCGAAGCATTCGCAGTACAACTTGAGACATTTGCTCTTCTTGCAGTTGCACTTCTTACTCGCAACGAACTCTCGGCACGCACTGGCATTCTTCATGGCACTCGCGTTAGATGCCAGACTGGAGTTCTTCGCCGTCGCGCCGCCGCGCTTCGCTACGACAGCCTTGGATGCCTCCACGCCGCCGCGCGGCGCGCGAGCGCTACGCGTGCCCACGCGAGGAGAATCCGCATCGAAGTTCTTCAGAGTCTTCGTGTAACCTTTCGTCCATTCGACGCTCGCGCCAGTCGTGCTCGAACGTTTAGACGCAGAATCCTCGTGACCGTCCCCTCGCAACGCCCCTCCTCGACGTGGATACGAGCCTTGCTCTTCGACGCCGATGACGGAATCATCAAACTCGTCGTACATGTTTTGCAAGACGTATCGATCATCTTGAAGTGCTTGGACGTCCAACTCACCGAATTCAACATCGAGTTGCCTTCGCGCGCGCCCACCACCGCCGTTTACTCGTTGAATCGACGCCTCCGCGCTCAGCGCCAAGCGCGCGACGTCCGAAACGCCGCCGCCGTTTGTCGCCTTTCCATCGCCATCACTGCGTCGCCGAGCGTCATCCGATGCATTCGTCAGTCTCACGCGATTCATTTCGATCGTGTTCACCGCCAACTCGCGTCTGACCACCCTATTCGAGCGCCCTTCGCGACGTCGATTCCCCTCTCTTCTCTCGCGCGCTCGAGGCTCCCACCCGCCCGTCTCCCGGAGACGGCCACCGACACGCGCGCAATCACCCCGCGGCCGCGCTCTCGCGCGTGGACGACTCGCGACGTACCTCATCGGTCTCGATGGAGAATTAAAGCACGGAACTTCCGGCGATCGCACGCCCACGGACGAGACGTAACGCGTCGTGCTCGCGTCGCTCAACTGCGCGCGCGACATCGCGATCGGGCTCAAACTGGATGCACAAAAATTGAAGAATCCCGGCGACCCGAGCAACGCGGTGACCTGCGACGCGAACCGATCGACGCGTGATTTTCGTCAGTCCCCTCCGCATCGCGCGGTCCGTCGTCGCCCCTCCCTCGCGCGCGCGACGACGGTTTAAAATCATCACATCGATTTGCGCGGGAAAACTCGATTGCGGGCACGCGCGCGAACACGCACGTCTTCGTCCGTCGTTTTCGCGCGTCGTTCGGGCGTTTTGCACCCATCG
>MDSW01055476.1_pt1 | contig 29189 bp, 29 predicted proteins | sample 811171 | NCBI WGS metagenome assembly MDSW01 (sample SAMN05326641, study PRJNA326480) | marine metagenome | isolation source: seawater | place: Atlantic Ocean: North West | collected 2012 | reverse complement strand
TTCTCATCAAAAGATGCAGGGCTTAGGTTAGCGATGAATAATACCTCTATGGTAAAACCTGAAAGTGACTGGAAAAAATATGATGAATATGCAGAGATGTGGTCACCCTATAAGACAATAGCTTCTTTACATCTTTGGAAAACTGTTGATTGAATAAAGCCTATAGTAAGTAGCGATATTTAAAGTAAGCTAATGTAAAATAAACTAAGGTCAAATGGTTAGCCCATGTCTAAAAAACAAAGGGTCGGCAGTTCGATTCTGCCTGTGGCCACAAATTATGAAAATAATCCCGTTAACTAAAAATCTTTATGAACAATATATTGATTCACAGCTTTTTGATGAAATGGATAAATATTCAAAAAAATTTACCAAAAAAAAGAATTCTTTTATATACAATATATCCTGGATTCAAAACTCTTTTCTACATTTCAGTAGAAAAGCTGAATATCAGTTCGTATTCAATGAAATTGATAACAACAAAAAAATTTTAGATGCTGGTTGTGGTATTACTTTCTTTCCATTTTTTCTTAAGGAAAAAATTTCAAATATTGATCTTGATTTACTAGATTTTTCAAAGTCAACACAAAAATTTTATAAAAAAAAAGAATTTAAATTTATTAGCAGTGATTTAAACAATCTTGATATTAATAATGAATATTACGATATTGTTTATAGCATTTCAACACTCGAACATATTCAAACTTATAACCAAGTAGTTAAAGAGTTATCTAGGGTATTAAAACCAAATGGTAAATTAATTATTACTTTTGATGTCTCATTCTCAAAATATGATTTTATAAATATTTCAAATGTTGACGATTTTATAAATTCAATCTTATTTAATTTAAATATTGTTAATAAAAAATATAATTTGAACATTGATAACTTACTTACTTCACATGATTTTCATAAAAATGAACTTCCATGGAAATACCCAAAATTATTTTATCTATTGTATTACTTCTTTTTCAATAAAAAAAGAATTACGGTTTGGCCACCAAAAATTGGCGTAATTATGATTTCTCTTACTAAAAATAATGGTTAGACATTTTTGATATATTCTCATTAAAAAATGGAAGGCTAAGACTTGCAATGAATATGGCAGGAACGGTTCCTAAAAATCGCACCGAGGACAAGTATGTTTCTTACGCTACCAAACAGTACCCATATAAGACGATTGCTTGTTTGCATGTCTGTAAAATGGTTGACAAAAATCTTTCTATGTTTCGCAGATATAATTAGTTAAAATAGAAACTACTTACTATGAACAAGTTAAATATGTTGAAAAAGATACTTTTTTTGTCAATCACATTTGTTTTATGTTCATCATATCAAACTCAGTTTGAAGATCAGGCAGTCAAAGGTCATCAAAAGTTTCATGCATTGGAATTTTCTGATGATTCAGCTGATATCTCATCAATCGTCATATTGTTGAAAACTGAATGTCAAGAAATTAAGAAAATAATTGAAAATGAAAATGGTGAAAATGAATATGCTATTTTTCTTCATTATAAAAAATTGAGAGATATAGAAAAATCACGTGACGAGAGTGCTGAATCAAGATTTTTAAATAATACCCCTGAAGATGTAAGAGAATATATGACTATTCTTTACAAGTATTGTGATTTAGAAGAATTTTTTACTAATAATTGGATAGGTCTTGATAAAAATGAGAACCTGTATCAAAGTTCAAAATAAAAAGGGAAAATGAGAGATTAAATAATGTTATCTAAATTTAAAAATTTAATAAAAATTTATTTAAGAAAGAGGAATTTTCATCAAATTCACTTTGAATCATTTCAGAAATCTTTTGAGCATTTTAAAGAAGAAGATAATAAGACTACTTGGAATGCAGAAATTTTCTCAAAAATCATTCTAGACAATTTAAAAAATCTAGAAAATTTAACAATAGTAGAGATCGGTGTCGCAAGAGGAGGTACGTCAAAATATACAATTGAAAAATTAGATAAGAAAATAAAAAATTATTTTGGTGTCGATCCTTATAAAGCAAATTATGATAGCAACGATACATTTTCTCACTACAGTCAAAATTACTTTGATCATTGTTATGCTTATGTATTAAATAAAATTAAAGATCCAAGATTTAGACTCATAAGACTTTCATCAGAGAAAGCATCCAATTTATTCAATGATAATTCAATTGATGCAATTTATATTGACGGAGATCATAAATATGAAGAAGTAAAAAAAGATATATTACTTTGGAGAAATAAAGTTAAAAAAGGAGGAATAATTATTGGTGATGATTTTAAAGATTTTCATGGAGTTAAGAAAGCTGTTGAAGAAATATTTAGTGATTATAAATTAAATGAAAACACTTGGTATGTTATCAAATAAATACAAACTCTTATGGTATTAATATGAAAATATCTATAGCAATACCAACGTACAATTCAAGTAGATATCTCTCAGATAATCTTGGCAACCTAATTAATGTAAACTCGATATCTGAAATAGTAGTGAGAGATGATAAATCAAGCTCGGATGAAGAAAAAAAAATACAAGAAATAATTAAAAATTTTCAAAAAAAAATAGACTGCGAAATAAAATTTTTTTCCAATGATAAAAATGTTGGAGCATTTAGAAATAAATTGAATGTTGTATCAGATTGTAAAAATGAATATATTTACCAAATCGATTCGGATAATGTGTGTAGAAACAATTTTGATAAATTTTTTAAGAATTTTACGAATAGCAATCTGGAATCAGAAAAACTATATATTCCCTCTAAAATTTATCAATTTAGAAAATATAAAAATTTATCAAAATTTGCAAGTATTTTCAACGATAAGTTTAAAGTGGTCTACTCAAAGAAAGACTTCACATTTACTTTGAAAACTATAAAGAACGAAATTAATAATCTCGAACACAATTTAATAAATAAAAATATTCGTTGGGTTTTAAATTCTGGCAATTTTATTGTCAATAAAAAGGCATTTATTTCAAACATGGAAGAAGGGCTAAGCTTCGATGATAAGATTTTATCTGTGGATGCCTTTGTAATATCATACTTATGGTTAAAAAATGATGGCAAAATTCACTTAACCGACGGTCTATATCATTTTCATAGAAAACGATTTGATAGTGTTTCGTTTGAATATAAAAACTATTTTGATGAAGCCGTGAATTATTTAGAGTCAAAAATAAATGAAATTAAATAAAACTAACATAAAATAAATTAGTGGAAAGTTTTTATTTTTTTATTGGTACTAAAGCTCAAGCTATAAAATCTATTCCCTTAATGTCTAAAATCCAAGAAGATTCTAATTTTGATGTAATACTTGTTGACTCAGGTCAGCATTTTCTAATTACAGAAAAGATATTCGACTCATATAATTTCAAGACTCTTAAGCTGCATAGTTCAAATCGAAACATTTCAACATATATCGGAGGATTATCTTGGGTATTTAAATTTATTTTTAGAAATATATTATTTAAAAATAAAAAATTGTTTATTGATAGGTCTAATCGTGGAACATGTGTTGTGCATGGAGATACTATGAGCACTTTGCTAGGAATGCTTTGGGCAAAAAGAAATAATCTTAAAGTTCTCCATCTTGAAAGTGGATTAACAAGTAGTGACATTTTCAACCCCTTTCCAGAAGAAATAATTAGAAGAATAGTCAGCAAATATTCAGATATCCTTATATGTTTTGATGATAAATCTCACGAGCTTCTTATTGATAAATATAGTAAAACTAAAAAAGTGATTAAAAGAATTTCAACCAATACAATTGTGGACACAATAAGTCAAGAAAATACATTGGTTGATAAAAACTTAATTACTGTAACCATGCATAGAAATGAAAATTTACTTTCAAGGAAAAGAGTCAAACGGCTAATTGAACTTTTATCAAAAATAAATAATTCTTATAAAATAAATTGGTATTTACATGAGCCAACTGAAAATATGTTAAAAAAAAGAAAACCCTCGATACCTAAAAATGTAAAATTATTACCACTTATTTCTCACGATGAATTTTTAAATGAGATTAAGAAATCCCATTTAATAATTACCGACGGGGGATCAATTCAAGAAGAATGTTTTTATCTAAATAAAAACGCAATTGTCTGGAGAAAGTCTACAGAAAGACCATATGCTTTGAATGATAGAATACATTTAGCAAATTATGATTTAGAAAGCTCACTAAAACATATCGAAAAGATTTCAAACTTTACAGAAGACTCAAAAACAAGTTTTAAAAGTCCATCATCTGAGATTGTTGAATTTATAAGGTTAGAATTAAACCAAAATGGATAAGTAAAAATTAGAATATACTTAATTACGTTAAATAAAAAAGAAAAAAATAAGCAAATATGAAAGAGAAAATACTTATAACCGGCGGCGCAGGTTTTATTGGAACAAACCTTGCTTTGAGGTTAAGTAAGAAATATCATGTTTTTTCATTAGATAATTTATACAAAAAAGAAAGTAATAATAATTTAGCTTTACTTAAGCAAAATAAAGTAGATTTTATAAATGGGGATATTAGAGATAAATCGTTTATAAATAATTTAATTTCAGAAAACAAATTTAATTCAATTTTTCATTTAGCTGCTCAAGTCGCAATGTCAAAATCTATTGAGGATCCAGAACTAGATTTTGATATAAATGTAAATGGAACATTAAATATACTAAACTCAATAGTTAATAAAAACTCAAATCCTAATTTAAAGTTTATAAATGTCTCAACTAACAAAGTTTATGGCGATTTGACCTGGGATAAACTCTTAGAAAGCAATAAACGGTTTCAATCTGAAAACTTCGTTGATGGATATGATGAGAATTTACAACTTAATTTTTCTAGCCCATATGGATGTTCAAAAGGATCAGCCGAGCAATATGTATTAGATTATTCAGAGACTTATGGTTTGAATACAATGTCTATACGTTTATCAAGCATTTTTGGAATAAATCAATATTTTACTTATGAACAAGGGTGGATAGGCTGGTTTATAAATGAATTTTTAAAATTTAAAAATGATAAAGATCATGAGATAGAAATTTTAGGAAATGGAAAACAAGTAAGAGATATTTTATATATTGACGATCTATTAAATTTATTTGAGAAAATTATTGATAAAGACTTTAATAAACTAAATAATAAAGTTTTTAATGTAGGTGGTGGAACTACTAATTCACTTTCAATAATTGAATTACTTGACTTTTTTCATGAGTATTATGATCTGAATTATGAATATAAAACAATAAATAAAGGATGGAGATTGAGTGATCAAAGGTTTTATATTTCAAATTTAAATTCTGTAAAGAGCACTTTCGACTGGGAACCAAATTCTGATTTAAAAACTAAGCTAATTGAGTATCTAAATTGGATTGAGCCTAATTAAAAATTTTTTTTATATGGTAAGTTACATAATCTTTTAGTTTCAACTTAAAATAAAAGTAATAAGTTGATACCAGATTTATAAGATCTTGTTTATTCGATCTAGTAAAGTTATCTATCTTTAAATTTTTCATTTTATATTCATATTTATCCGAAACACCACAATGCATGCCTGATCCATCGAAACCATTGTTGCTAACTAAACTATGTTTTGGAAATATTGTTTTTCCATTATTAAGAAAAATAAATTGATACCAATAAATGTCTAAGGTATTTATCTCATTATTTGTATTTGCTAAAAGTTGCCTCGAAAAATTTGTTAAATTATAATAATTAAATTTTTTGATGTATTTTTTATTTTTTTTATTTATATAATCATTATTTTGATATTCATCATTAAAATTATCCCAACGATTTTTCCAGGTTGCCCATCCCCAGGGAGATGCTAAGGATCCAACAAAATTTGACTTTTTTCTATTAATAAGTTGTGGATAGCTCCATCCATTTACATGATATACATCACCAGATTCCTTGTATTCATTCAATGATTTATTCATAAATTCAAGAAAATACTCATCTAAAAATAAGTCATCTTCTAAAACAATTATTCCATCGTCATTATTCAGTACTTCATTTATTCCAAAGATCAAATTTGACTTTAGTCCTATATTTTCATCATGTGTGGTAACACATAATGACCTAAATTTTCTTTTTTTGTTTGCTACTTCAAGGATAGAATTATGAATTTTCTCATCGTCACATTTATCGATAAATATACTTACGTCCGATAATTCTGAAAGTCTGTTATTTTCAAGGCTATTAAGTAAATTTCTTAAATGTTTTGGTCTGTTGTATGCAAATATAGCAATCGGATAAGTTTTCATTATAAAATTTAATTATATTTGAAAGGATTATTAATTAAGAAAAATAAAATATTATTTAGTTCTAAATACAATTTTTAAAGCCCAATAAATATAACTTGGTAAAAATTTTCTAAATTTAAATTTAGACTTACCAAAAGATCTATCTATCCATATAGTTGGAATTTCACCAATCTTATAGTTATTTAATTTTGCTTTGATAGTCATTTCCAAACCAAGAGTAAATCCATTTTCAGACTGAATTCCAACATCTTTTAGGAAAGCTTTGTCGTAAGCCTTGAACATGTTTGTAGGATCTTTAGTGCCCAAAAAAAAGAATGTATTTAAAATTTTACCTGAGTATTTGCTAAGAAAATATTTGAGATTTTTATTTCCAATAAACTGACCACCTTTTGAATATCTTGAGGCTATAGCAACAGATAGACCTCTTTCAACGAGCATAAAAAGATCTTCAACCTGAGTAGGATCGTCACTCCCATCCCCCATAGCAATACAAATAAAATTTCCTTCAGCAGATTCTATGCCAAAATTTATCGCACTTGCCACACCATCTTTTGGATTGATGATCATTTTTGCTTTTGTTTCTGCGTTTTCAATAAATTTGTAGGTCGAATCTTCAACTGAATCAAGAACAATTATTATTTCAGTATCATTTTTTATATTTTCTTCAAACCTTTTAAGGATTGTAGTAAAGTTTTCACCTTCTTCTTTACATGGAATAATCAGAGTCTTGTTAAATTTCAACGTAAAAAACTTTCTTATCTTTTAAATCAAATTCTTTAAAATTTTTGTGATCTACAGCAATAAGAATATTGTTAGTCTTCTTTGAAGCTTGACTAAATTCAAATAATTCAAAATCTATTTCTTCTTGATTTACTAACGGATCTACTGGAAAAATTTCGAAACCTTCTTTTTTAAGTTTTCTGTATAACTCTATTGAACCCGAACCTCTTATATCATCAGAGTCAACTTTGAAACTTAAACCAAGAAGAATTAATTTTTTTTCATCAAAAATTTTATTACATCTTTGAACAATATTGTTTAAAAATTTATCATTAACCTCTTCAAGATGATTTAATAATGAATCCTCCACATTATAAGATTTTATGAAAGTTTCTAAATCTTTTGGCAAACAAGGTCCACCAACGTATCCAGTAAATGGAAAGTTTTTCAGTCTAGGGTAATCAATAGTTGCTAACTCTCTTATTCTTTCAAAATCAATATTGTTTTCAACTGCAATATTATAAAATTCGTTTGCAAGAGAAAAATTTGCATGTCTGTAAGAATTTGTAAATAATTTTGTAAAAATAGCATCATTTATAGTTGTACTTATTGTTTTAATCTTTAGATTCTTAAAAATGTCTTTTGTGACTTCATAAACCTCTTCGATTTCTGTTCCAACTATTTGAGGTAATTTTTTCAATTCATTAAATGCTTCACCCTCAGCTATTCTTTCAGGACAATAGGCCAATTTGATATTTTTATTAATAAAATTATTGTTACTTTGGATTAACTCAATGTCTTCTAGAGTAATAGTACTCCTAAGAATCAATAGAGATTCTTTAGATATTTTTTCAAGAACATCGTTCATTAAATTTTTAAATAATTCAAGATGTTCTTTATTCGATGAAGTACCAATAGTGACAATTACTATTTCAGTTTCAGATATTTTTTCAAGATCATTTGTAAGTACTAAACCATCTCCAAGTGCTTGTTTAAGATTAATTTCAAGATCTTTCTCATAAAATGTAAGTATATTTTGTTTTAATAAATTTAATGATTTTAGATTATTGTCAATTACAACTACCTCAAACCCGTTATTTTGCATAAAACAGCTTAAAGGAAGGCCTATATGGCCAGCTCCGCCTACCACACTTACTTTATTGTATTTTTGCTTACTCATTATTGATACTATTTCAGACCCATATATTTTTCATAAGGGTATTTACCATTCTCGCAAAAAAATTATACACAGATTCCATATCTTGATTAGGTGAGCTTTGCCATACTTGTCCGTGAACAAATCTTTCCCCTATAGCAAAATTTGATAGTACAACAAAAAATAAAATTAATTTTTGATATAAATAATTAGAAAAGTCATAATTTTTAAATTCAATCAAAAGATGAATTATTAGAGGAACAAGAATTATTGAAAAGATTCTTGTTGAATCAGTAGTTATAGCAGCTCCAATTGTTGCAAATAAAATTGAAACAACATACTTTATAACTTCTTCGTATTTAGAATTTATCATCATAAAAATCAAGATAAAAATTATTCCCATAAATCCTGACCAAATAAATTCCCATAAACTATTAGCAACAAAATCTGTACCAGAGTCTAGAGTATTGTTGTTAAAAATGAATCTAATTCTCCCTCTACCGCCAAAATTTACGAGTATATTTAAATACAGTCTTAATACGACAAATGAAGCAAATGTAGTTACAAGTATTTGATTTAATCTATCGAAATTAATCATTATTAAGAAAACAACTGTACTAAAAAGGGCAATTCCAAAATGATTTAAACCAAGCAAAAATAAATATAAATAAAATCTATTAAAATTACCCAATAGATAATTTTTAAAATATAAAATAATTAAAAGTACAGAAATATTTTCAACAAAACCAATCCACCAGGAAACAGTTACAAGCCATCCACCTAGTAAAAAAATTGTGGAGTACTCCTCAAGGAATGATAAATTTTTACAAATCAAAACTAATGATATTTGAAAAATGATATAGAGAACCAAGGTATAAACGTCTGGATCCTGAATTTGAAATAAATTAACCAGAATTGTATTAAATGGAGATTCAAGTTCGGTTCTATAAAATTCAAGATCTTCAAAATAAACTCTTTTGTTAATTTCAAAATCTCTTAATAAAAAATTTTCAAATGATACTTTGTAAAAAACATGCGATATAACTTCAATAATCAGCACATTTATTAAAAATGTTCTGTTTTTGTCAAAATATGATTTTAATTTTTGAGTGATTTCCACTTTATAAGTTTAATATGCAGTCTTTAAACTTAAATATTAAATAAAAAAATATTTGTTTAGAATCTTATATTGATTTTTTAAACTAATATTTTTTATCAAATTCTTGTCTTTTTTAAAGTTATCTTTATTTTGAATAAGATTTTCAAATAGTTTTACATAATTATTGACCATATTTTCACCTGTAAATTCATAATTACTAAGTTTTGATGTAAAAAATTCATAATTACTTTTTATTTCAAAAAGTTTATTTTCAAGATTTTCGATAGTGTATTCCATTCCATAATTTTTACAATATTCACTTATCCCACCACTCCTTAAATACAACAATGGTAATCCAGACATCGCACCCTCAATATGATGCATTCCAGCAGGTTCATTTTCCGAACCTGTGATATAAATATCACATTTTCTTAAATATTCACTTATATCTTTTGAATTCATAGGAGGCAAAGCCTTAGCATTTTTAAACTTAAAATCTTTAGGTAAATTACCAACAAAAGTAAATTCAAAATAATTTTTAAATTCTTTTTTATCTAAAAGTTCATCTAAAAATCTATATACTTTAAAACCTTTATTTTTGTTGTCACCCCAATGATGTGTGACAATATTAACTTTTTTATTTTGAATTTTATTTTTAATTGGAAAAAAAATTTCTTTATCTGCTCCATTGTGAATCGTACTGTAGTTACTTTTTTTAAAACCTTGATTTTTATACAATTCTGAAAGCCAATTACTAATGAATACAGTATGATCAGATATTTCGCTTGAATTTATCAAAAACTCATTTAACCCCTTAGAATTCTTCCTCTCGTCACACTCATTGATTCTATTTACGACTATTACATTCTGATTTACATTTAAAATATATTTTTTAATATCATGATGATTAAATGATGAGGACTCTGTATATCTTCTTGGCTCTGTAAGTAAAATAATATCGATATCTTTATCATTAAGATCAGCAATTACGTCAATATTTTTTTTTTCAAGATATTTTTTCATTTGTCTTGAAAAATTAATTCCACCTCCCCATGGTCCTTTAATATCTTTATATCCAATACTTACTTTCATAACATGTAGTTTATATGAGATTAGATAACGATTTAAATTTATCGACTTTATTTTTTAAAATGATATTAATAAATATCAATCACAATTATTTATTTTTTGATTATTAGAATTAAATGATTATGGACAAAGAATATTGGGAAAATTATTATTCAAAAAATTTCGAGCCTTTTGCACCCTCTAACTTTGCTAAATACGTTTTAAATAAATTGGAAGAGGAAGCATCTTTAATCGACATTGGGTGTGGCAACGGAAGAGATACCATATTTTTTTCAAGTAATAGAATTACAACCCTTGGTGTTGATCAAAGTGAAAATATAATTAAGAATTTAAAAAAGCATGAAAATAAATCACTCAAGTTTAAGACGTCCGATATTAAAAATTTAAAAGATACCCCATTCGAATATGCTTATTGTAGATTTTTGTTTCATAGTATAAATGAAGAAGAAGAAATAATATTGTTGAATTGGTTAAAAAAAAATATAACTAAAAAAATATTTATAGAAGCCCGGTCAGATATGGATATTGATAAATATGATAAGACTGATCACTACAGAAGACTAATGAATATCTCAAAATTTAGGCAACTTCTATCTGAAATAAATTTGACTATAGAAGAAGAAGAAATATCAAATAAATTTTCAATTTATAATAAAATTTACAATGTCTCAGATGTTAATTTCGACCCAACTTTAATTAGACTTGTTTTAAAATCTTAGTCAATGGATATCAAAAAATTAAATAAAATTTTCAGTTATTCAATATTAATTTCAAGTCTTGGATATTTTATTTATTTTACAGTTACAAACATTGACCAATTCGAAAATTTAAAAAATTTAACTTATCAAAGTATTGTTTTAATATTTCTATTAAAGTTTTTAAACATAATATTTTTATCAAATATAAATTTGAATATTTTAAAAAATTTAGATATCTTCCTTACCAATAAAAATTCTATAGAGTTAACGATAAAAAATACACTCGGAAACCTAACAACACCGTTTAAAATCGGCAGTGGTTACAAGTTGACATATTTAAAGAAAAATTATGACTTCAAAGTAAAAGACTATTTATTTTGGACAACCCTATATTCAATTATCAATCTTTATCCAATTTATTTTATTTTTGTTTTGTTCTCGTTTTTGCAGAATAATGAAGTGATATCTATTCATTTATATTTTTTATTAATAATGGGAATTTGTCTTTTACTTGTTCCATTAATAATTAGAAGCAATAAGGTTAAAAAAATTTTTAATATAAAAAATAAATTTAGAATTTTTAGCAAGAGTAATTTGATAATACAATTTAACAATATTCTTTTTTTTGTAAGTACTTCATTTATTGTTTATACAATCATAAGAAGCTATGATCATAATTTTTCATTTTTTTCCGGCCTTTCTTATAGTTTTTTGTCATCATTTGTAAATTTGATAAATGTCACTCCAGGCAATATTGGAACAAAAGAAGGACTTATTATAGTTTTCAATCAACTTCATGGCATTGGTTTTGAGTTAGTGATTATCGTATCTTTTATCGAAAGACTTACAAGCTTAATTACTCTTTTTTTATTTCAAATCTTATTAAAAAAAACAAAAGATTAATGAATTAATATGAAACTATGACAGCTTGTTTAGTTCTTGCATATAATGAGGAAAATCATATTGAGGAAACCTTAAAGAATGTATCCTCTTTGTTTGAAACATTAATTGTTGTAAATGATGGAAGTACTGACAACACAGTTAAAAAAATAGAAAACTTAGATTTAAAAAATCTGAAGCTTATAAACAATGAAAAAAACCTAGGGGCCGGTCAATCACTAATTGTTGGGATAAATGAATTTTTACAAACCGAAGAGTCACATTTAGTCAAAATAGATGGCGACAACCAGTTTAAACAAATTGATGTAGAAAAATTAATTGCGTTGAGCAATGAAGGATATGACTTTGTTAAGTGTGATAGATTTTGGGAAAAAGGAATTGAAGGGAAAATTCCAACAATTAGATATGTTGGAAATGCTTTAGCAACTTTAATGATTAAAATTTCCACTGGTAATTGGAGACTGAATGACCCATTAAATGGATTATTTATGTTTTCTAGAAAAAGTGTTGAAAACTTTACATTACCAAAGATTTTTAATAAATATGGCTACCCATTTTTTATAAATACATACATGAGTAGAAAAATAGTTTCAAGTAACTTTAAAGTGGCCCAAATAAATAACACTGTGGTGTATAGCAACGAAAAAAGCACCTTAAGACCTACAATTATGTTTTTTAAATTACTTTATTTTTCGATTTATAGCTTTTGCAAAAAAATAGGTATTAAATTTAAATATTCAAATTTACAAATATCAGCGTTGTTTGATGTATTATTTTTGATATTTATAAGTTTTACAACTTACAGTGGAATTAGATTAATTTTAATTAATCTTGAATACATCAAGGGCTCAAAAGCAAGCTGGTTATTTCTTACAATTTTATTATTTTTGATAAGCTCTTTTTGCTTTTCTTATTCTCAAAGAAACGAGATAAAAATTTTTAAAGATAAATTTTATACTCTATGAAATTAAATAAACGAATAAACTTTTTTTTATTATTTATTATTTTATTGCTTTTCATTAAAACAGATTATCGTCTCGAAACGGGAATTTATTGCTGTAAAGACGATCATGATTACTACGCACATGCTGAAACATTAATAATAGATTTAGATTTTGATTATTCTAATCAGTTCGTCGGTAACGAAGAACAAAGATTTTATTATAATGGAAAAACAGCTCCTTCAGCATTTATTGGAGCTGGACTCCTTTCAGCACCATTTCTATTTGTTGGAAATTTGATTGATAATTTATTTCCAAATAATGAAATGTTTAATTTTAAAATCATTTTTTATTCATTTAGTTCAATCTTTTATTTAATATTTACTTTTTTACTTTTGAACAAAATAAATAAATTACTAAATTCTACTTACAGTTCCTATAGTCTTTATTTGTTTCTTTTAGGCTCAGGTATTGGTTTTTATGTTTTTGAAAGATATAGTATGTCTCATATATATGAAGTATTTGCGGTAACTTTACTAATTTATCATTGTGTAAAGTTCTATAAAGAACCAAATCAATACGTCGCCTTCTCAATTCCATTGTTAATAATGTTGTCATTAATGACCAGATGGGTAAATGTATATGTATTGATTATTCCTTTAGTTATTTCAAAATTATTGAACAATAAAAAAAACTTACTTCACAAATATAAAAATTTTTGGTTATCATCTTTTCTTTCAATATTTGTATTTTTATATCATACCTATTTAGTCTATGGTGTTGTAACTTTAAATCCTGAATTTACATACAATACTTCTGGAACAATTGAAAGATATTTAGGAAGTTCGAATTCTTTTGTAGATTTTTTTTGGACTAATTTTAAAAACCTATTTTTAGTATTTTTTGGTTCAGAATTTGGATTATTTTGGTTTTCTCCAATAATTTTTTTTGGAATTTATTTAACTTTAAAAAATTTTGTTGTTAATTATAAAACATCAAAAATAAAAACTTTATTACTACTACTGTGTTTTCTCCAAGTTTTAAGCCTTGTTTTAATTTGGAAGTCCACAGGCTCATCTTATGGTTTTCGCTATGTAATGAATCTTGCTCCACTGTCTATTTTAATCTTATTGTGCAACGCAAAACTTAATAAAATCGAAAAATTCTATTTAAAAGCTATGTCTATATTTGCCATACTCTCTGTCATATATTTTGAAACAACGCCAAAAACTCAATTAAGTATTGAATATATTAATAATATATTTGATAAAAATACAAAATTTTCAAGACCAGATTACTTAACTGGTTATATAAGTTCATTTTTTGAGATAGACGCATATCTTAAAATTTTTTCTCAAAGCTTTTTAGGATTTATAATATTTTATGTTCTTATATTTTTTCTAGGACAAGAATCATTTTATGATATTTTATCTAGATTATCTTTGCCTTATGACAATCCCGATTTTCAACTATTAATTGAAAAAATTATTAATATCGAAGGCTCTAAAGTTTTAACTACTATTCTATTAGTTTCTTATTTGTCATACACTTTGATAAAAAAAACAGAAAATCATAATCTAAAAGTTTAAATTATAAAAAATAATGTAGATTTATAAAACATATTTAAATATACTTTTTTTAGTTAGATTATGTACTTACTTATAAGATTTTTAAAATACACGACATTTTTAAGCCTAAATTTCTTTCTTCTTTACGTAAGTAAAGATATAGACATTGAGCAATTTTTTAAAGACATTGATTTATTTTTAGATGCGAATAACATAAGCGACAATTTAATTTTCTTCATTATTAGTAATTTTGTTGTTGTTGTAACTTTTTTTGTGAAACAAATATTGAAACCATTTGTTGAAATTTTTATTGAACATTATTACAAATATGGTTTTTATTTCTTAATAAATATATTATCAATTTCAGCAACTTTTATTGTTTTAAGAGTTTATGGATATTCAAGACTTTATTTATTGATATACCTAATTGTGTCATCTGTTACTTTTGAAATATTCGACAGAGTTGAAAGAAAATTTTAAATTAGGATTGAATTTTTTTTAATATTTGATTTTTTCTAAATATTATTTTTTTAATTATTCGGTTTATGAATTTATATAGATTATAAGAAAATTTTATTTTTTGGAAAGAGAGTTCTGATAAAAATAAAGTGCTAACTTCACTTGAATTATTTTTTATTGAATTAATATCCTTTATCCAGTAGTCGATGTTTAATTTATCTAAATTGTAATCAACTTTAGAGAATTCTCTTAAAGTATTTTTCAAATATTCTTCAGTTAATTGTTTATAATCGTCTACAACCAGGACGGGTAGTTCATCAGTTGTTTGATAAGACATATGATTTAAGACAATTGGAATTGATCCAGCATACAAGGTTTCCCACAATCTATGAGTATCAAATCCATTTCCAAATGGGCAAAGTACAAAACTTGAATTTTTGATTTCATCTAGGTACTCATTTAACTGTAGATTAGGTTGATCAATTTTTACCCAATCTTGACCTTCAAAATTTTTGGTTATATTCATCCTTACAGCTTCATTAGTATTTTTTTGAAAATTTATATATAGTAGATTTCTTTTTTCAGAAACATCATATTCATTTTTTTTAAAAAAACTAGGAGTCAAATTCTTATCTGAATACTCACCAGATAATCCAAGTGGAATTGGGTGTAACTTCTCATGTTCAAAATTTACGTGAATTCCATACCAATTAGAAATAGATGATGGTTTATTTATGAAAGATTCTTTGTTTATAGCCTGATCAGACCATTGTGTGATCAATTTAAGATTATGTAAGTTATCAACCTTTTTCAATTCTTTAAATAAATATTTCATGAAGTCAGTATTTGTAAAAATTATGTCATTTTCTCGAATTTTAAGATTTTTGTTTATATAACAAATTTTATTCTTTTCTTCGTAAACAACTTTTAAATCTACAGAATCTAATTTTTCAAATTCTTTTTTAGATAAGACCTCAGAAAAAACCAAATCTGAATTTCTAGCAAAATTATTTGAACTCAAATATTCTTGTATTTGGTATTTTCTCATTATATAAATGTTAGTTGAAAGATAAATTTTCTTTGAACAGAGTTTTTTTTGTAAATTATCATAGATATTATGAACTATCTTATTACTGGTTGCTTTGGTTTTATTGGTTTTAATTTTATTAAAAATTTAATTAGTCAGAATAACGATATTTTTGTTTATGGGATTGACAGCCTACAGAATGAATGTTCTTTAAAAAATGAAGAACTATCAAAAAATTTCGAAAACTTCAAATTTTATAATTTAGATATTAATGCAATTGATAATTTAGAAATAAGTGATATCGATTGTCTAATTAATTTTGCGGCAGAGAGTCATGTTGATAATTCTATATATAATCCTGAGTTGTTTATTGATTCAAACGTAAGAGGAGTCTCTAAATTATTAAAATTTGGTATGAAAAATAATATTGAAAATTTCTTACATGTTTCTACTGATGAAGTATATGGAAGTATTGAAAAGGATTATTTTAATGAAAAAGATAAATTTAATCCCTCATCTCCTTATTCGGCATCAAAAGCTTCAGCGGAGTTGATAATTAATTCTTATCAAAAGACATACGATTACATGGTTACTATTGTAAGGCCAGCTAATAATTACGGAATTTATCAGCAACCAGAAAAACTTATACCATTTAGTATCGCTAAATTAGAATCTGGAGAAAACTTGGAAATTTATGGTGATGGGGAAAATATAAGACATTGGTTGTCGGTGAATGATACTGTTACTGCTATTTTAACAATTTTATCAAATGGCAGAAAAGGTGAAATTTTCAACATTGGATCTGAGTATTATTTATCAAACTTAGAATTATCAAAAAAGTTAATAAATATATTTAATTTGAGTGAAGAAAAAATATCATTTGTTGAAGATAGACCTGGCCATGATTACAGATATGCAACAAATATAGAAAAATTAAAGAGTATTGGATGGTCACCGAGTTCTAATTTTGATGTAGAACTAGAAAAGACTGTTGCATGGTATCTAGACAATAAAGACTGGTGGATTGATCAATATAAAAATATAATCACCAATAAAAGAGATAAAAGACTAGGTTTAGTTTAGAAAATGAAAAATGGCGGCATCTTACTTTGCGGAGGAGCAGGAACTAGGCTCTATCCAACAACAAATTATATCAATAAACATCTAATTCCTATTTATGACAAACCAATGGTTTACTATTCTATTTCGATATTATTAATGGCTGGTATAAAAGATATAACAATAGTTTGCAACGAAAAAGATCTAGACTCATATAAATTGCTTCTTGGGAGTGGGGAAGACCTAGGAATTAATTTACATTATTCAATTCAAAATAAACCTGATGGCATTCCACATGCTATTTCATCAGCATTAAAAGAAAGGAATTATGAAAGATTTATTACCGTACTAGGTGATAATTTTATATTTGGTGAAAAATTCTATACTAAACTTGAACAAATCTTCAATGAAACTAAACATTGTACAATCTTTTCACAAATCGTAAAAAATCCAGAAAACTTTGGGGTTATTGATATTGATGAAAAAAATAATATCCTATCTATTAAAGAAAAACCTAAAAAGTTTATTTCAAATAAAGCTGTAATCGGTCTTTATATTTTTAATGGAGATTTTGAAAAGCACTTTTCTAATATACAAAAATCAGATAGAAATGAATTTGAAATCTTAGATATTATTTCAAGTTATGGTCTTGAAAACACTATACATATTCCAATCGGCAGAGGCACAGCATGGTTTGATATGGGTACGACCGAAGACTTTTTTAGTACAGGTTCTTTTGTAAGAACGATACAAGAAAGACAAGGTCTATTAGTTTGTTCACCTCACGAAATTGCATATAGAAATGGTTGGATAAGTGAAAGCCAGTTTCAGGATTATATTAATAAAATTGATGGTTCTGAATATTCAGACAATCTAAAGTCTATATTTTTTGATTAAAGTTTATGAGTTCTTTTCCTGATGTAAGTGTTGTTATTCCGACACTAAATAGACCTAAGAGACTTCTAAGGGCAATAAAATCGTTAGATGATCAAGAATATGAAGGAAATATCAAATGCGTAATTATTGATTCCTCAGCAGACGACTCTTCAAAACATTTGATTGATAATTCAGAATTTAAAAGCAAAAATTTAGATATAAAATATATAAAAAATAATCAATCCGCAAGACCAATTGACAATTGGATATTAGGAGCAGGTGAGTTAAATTCGAAATATAGTAAATTTTTATGTGATGATGACTGGTTAGATAAAGATTTTTTAAAAGAATGTATTAGCATTTTAGAATCTAACGAAGTTGATTGTGTTATTACAGATATCAATGTTGTTAAATCAAGCAATGTTACAATCGATAATTATTATAAAGTAGAACGGGGAAAAATAACTAAAGAGCAGGTTGTAAAATCATTACTAGGTATAAGAAATATTATTCCTGTTACACCAACTGCTAGTTTGTTTGAAACAGAAATTTTAATTGAGAGTTTTTACGAATCCTTAAAGCATATTGAATGTACAAAAAATTTATTTGGTTTTGATTTTTTTATGTCATATTTTCCTGTTTTTAAATCAAAAGGAACTTTTTTGATTAATAAGAGCCTCTCTTCATCATCTGCTGGAAATGACTCCATGACATTAAATGTTAAAAAAGCAAAAATTGCTTATTGCTATTTTTTTGCCCTTATTAATTTGATCTTGTCATCTAATTATAAATTATCAAATGAAGAGGAAAATTTAGTTAAACATAAACTTGCTACATTCAATCTAAAAAAAATATTTTCTAAAGATTATGAAGAATTAGAATGGGTGAACCCATATATTGCAAAACTAAATTTTAAAAAACTACTTTCTTCCCAAATTAAAAAATATTATTTAAAAATTTACTATTTTACAAAGAAATAAATCTATATGGACTTAAATACAGCAATTAAAAATTCTAGGGAAATAATCGAGAGCCCCTTCCACTCATTTATAGATCTTGAAAATAATTTCAACCAGAAAAATGCAGAAAATAATTTTAAGGTTGATGAAGTTGGCCTTAGTAAGTTAAAAGATTGGTATTTTGATGAGTCGGGTAATTTCGTTCACAATACTGGACGTTTTTTTAAAGTTGTAAAAGTTAAAAATAAGTTAGTTAATTCAGGTATTTTATTACAAAAGGAAATAGGCACTTTAGGTGTTGTAAGTTGTGTTTATGATGATGTCTTATATATTCTTGTCCAATTCAAAAAAGAGCCAGGCAATATTGTATCTGCACAACTTTCTCCAACACTCCAGGCTACTTTGAGCAATCAAAATAAAGTTCATGGAGGAAGTGCCCCCAAATATTTGGAGCTATTCCAAAATCTAGATAAAAAAGAGATATTGTTTAATGCGCAGCTACCAGAACAAGGAAATAGATATTGGAGAAAATTTAATAATAACATTGTTATCTTGAAAGACTATTTTGAAGAAGATGAAAACTATTTTTGGATGACATTGGGTCAAGTATATGAATTTAAAAAATTTGATAACTCAATAAATTCATGTTTAAGAAGTGTTTTGTCACTAATAACTGAAGATGTTAATGACAGAAAAATAAATTCAAAGTTATCAAGTAAAATAAGAAACTTTAACGATAGGGCAGAAATTGACAATTCAGTTATTGAATTTTATAGCAAAAAAGATGATGAACTTAGTTTTAAAAGCAATAATGATAGATTTCATATAAAGGGAATTTCAATATCAATTCAAGACAGAGAAGTTAATAGTTGGGATCAGCCTATAATCTATGACCCCTATATAAAAGAGTATATAATTTTGTCGATTGTTAATAAAAAAGAAAGAAAATATTTACTAAAAGAATATTACGAGCCTGGTTATGAAAATGGATTTAATTATGGACCAACAGCTATTAGTAAATCTGATATCTCCGACAACAGCCTTAAAGAAATAAAAAGACTCTTTGATAAAAATGCTAATTTAAAATTTATACAATCTATTGAAATGTCTGAAGAAGGGGGTAGATTTTTGCATTGCAAAGTAAAGCATAGTTTTTATGAGTTAAAAACAGATGCGTCTCTCAAATTTCCAGACAATTATCAACTTTTTAATATGGATGAAATAAATTCTATAAATAAAAATAAATTATTAAGTATGGAAGCAAGAAGTTTAATATTTTTTGCCAAAAATATATACAATTAGATTAAACATGAAAATATTAATCATTGGTTATTCAGATATAGTGAAGAGAAGAGTCCTTCCCTCTATTGAAAATATAAAAAGTATAAAGACATTTGATGTAGCTTCTAAAACAGGAAAAATTCAAAAAAACAAAAAATTAGATAATATTTTTGAAAATTATGATACAGCATTGAAAAAATCTGATGCAAACCTAGTATATATATCGTTACCTAATAGCTTTCATTATTCATACTCTAAAAAAGCTTTAGAAATGAATAAAGATGTAATTGTTGACAAACCTGCAATTGTTAAATTAAACCAGTTACAAATTTTAGAAAAATTAGTTAATCAAAATGGATTAGCAATTTCAATGAGCTCAGTTTTCAATCATCATAAATGCTGGAATAAATTCAAATTAATGTCATTAAAAAATAATAAAGTAGGCACTCTTGTAGCTAATTTTTCGATTCCTAAGTTACATAAAAACAACATAAGAATGTCCAAAAAATTAGGCGGAGGGGCTATTAATGATATGGGAATTTATGCTTCAAATATTGGAAGTTTATTTTGGGAAAGTTCAATAAAAGAATTAAGTATAAACAAAACTTTTGATAAACAAGTCGATATTGGATTTAATGTAATGGCTAGTTATGGAGATGGGAAAGAGCTTATTGGTAGTTTTGGATTTAATAAAATTTATAAAAACCAGGTTGAATATCATGGTTCTATGTTTAGTACTAAATATGAGAGAGTTTTTAGTCCACCACCAGATTTGGATACCTACATAATTAAAGAAACAAATAAAACTTCCAAAGAATACAAAGTAGGTTATGACGATTCATTTACAAATTATTTAAATTATGTGACAAAAAAATTAAAAAATGAGAAACAATCACTTAATAAAGAATTTTTTAAACAAAATTATGAATTTGAAAAATTTTTAAAATAATGAAAAAAAACAACAAAAACATAAATGTTTGGTCATATTTGGAAGAATATGAAGACTATAAAGATGATCTGTTTGATATAATTTCTGATGTTTTTTCATCAGGTCAATTAATTCTTGGTGAAAAAGTGCAAGAATTTGAAGAAAATTTTTCAAAATGGGTTGGAGTAAAACATGGTATAGGTGTTGGGAATGGAACTGATGCAATAAAACTTGCTTTACTCTCTATGGATATCGGAAAAGGTGATGAAGTTATAACTGTTTCAAATACAGCTGTCCCAACAGTCTCCGCCATAATTGAAACTGGTGCAAAGCCTGTTTTCTGTGATGTTAATTTAGATGATTTCAATATTGACACTGAATTAGTTGAAAATTTAATAACAAAGAAAACTAGAGCAATTATTTGTGTTCATTTATACGGCCATTCGGCAAATATAAGTAAAATATTAAAAATTTGCAAGGAGCATAATTTAGATTTAGTTGAAGATTGTGCACAATCTCATGGATCCAAATATAAAAATAAGCTTACAGGGAGTTTTGGTAAAGTTTCAGCTTTCTCTTTTTATCCGACCAAAACTCTTGGAGGTTTTGGAGATGGTGGAATGTGTTTAACAAATAACAGCTCTATAAATAAAAAAATCAAGATGCTCAGATTCTATGGTATGAAAGACAAATATTATTCGGAAATCGAAAATGGCGTAAATACCAGGCTTGATGAAGTACATGCTGCAATATTAAATTACAAACTAAAAAGGCTTAATAGTGATATAAACAAAAGGAGACGGATTGCTAATATTTACAATTCTGAATTATCTGACACAGATTTAATCCTTCCAATTGAAAAAAAAGATTACTTTCATTCTTATTATATTTATGTTGTTAGACATCCAAACAGAAATAAAATTCTTACAAAATTAAAAGAGAATAATATAAATTTAAACATATCTTATCCATATCCAATTCACTCTATGCCTCCATTTAAGAAATTCAAAAAAACTAATATGAAAAATACTAATCTCCTGTCAAAAGAAATTTTCAGTTTACCAATGTATCCTGCTCTATCTATTGAAAAGGTGGAAAAGACTATTCATACAATTAAAAAATTTATTTAAACAATATTGATGTAACATAAAATTGTGTTGAACTTTATTTATTGTTTTGATGAAAATTATAACTCGCAAGCTTTAACTTCAATTAACTCATTATTATTGAAAACATCAGAAAAAATTAACTTATATATTATTCATGAGAATCCTCAAAGTTTTGATACAAGCCTTATAGAAAGCAATAAAATTTCCTCAATAAATGTTTTTAAAATAACAATTGATGACATTGAGTTTCCAAATTTATCGGGAACTCATGTTTCTCAAGCCACATACTATAGATTTTATTTGTCTAAATTTTTACCACATGATCTTGACTACATAATTTATATTGATGCTGACATTCTTTGCCTGAATGATCCCTATGAAGGACTTCTTGAAGAAATAAATAAACTTTCAAATAGCTCCAAGAAACTTGCTGCTCGTACTGAAGTTACAAGACAAAATGATGATTTAACTGTAAATCCATTTATAAATTTAGATTTGAAAAATAGTAAATATTTTAATGCTGGCTTGATGGTTATAGATTTTAAATACTGGATTGAAAACAATATTGAAGAAAAGTTATTTTCGATTATGAATGAACATTATGAAGATATTGTATTTTGGGATCAAGATGTATTAAATAAATTATTTGATGGTGATTATTTAGAACTAGATGATTTTTATAACTATGAATTCGGCGTGTTCGATCAAGACATGTATGACGAAAGATATGTTTTAAAAAATGTCAAATTTCTTCACTATACAGGTAAAGGTAAGCCTTGGGATACAAATTTTGTTTTCTTTCAAAGTTCAGATATTTTTCAAAAATATTATAGATTATTAAATATTGAAAAGTACCTCTTATCTCACAGCAACTCAATAAAAGGAAGTTTCAAAAATTATTTGAGAAAACTTTATTCTTTTAGATTTCTTAAATTGGAGTATCCATTTTCATATCTGAAAATTTCCATTAGGGAATTATCAAAATTAAGAATTAGATTTTTACAAAACAAAAATAAAATATTTGATGAGTCAATTGTTGTAAGAGATAAACCAATAAATCTTCAAAGTGATGATGAATATTTATTTTTTCATGAGTATGAGAAAACTATTCCGCAATCGTATATAAGAATTTTACGAAATCCAATTGTTATAAATAATTCTATTTTTGACTATAAAAAATTACGGATCTATACAAAAGAAACATTTTACGAAAACCATACATACTCAAAAAAAATAAAAGATACTTTAAAGAATTTATTGAGATCAAAAAAAGGTATAGAAAAGATTAAAAATGGAGTCTGGATATTAGACACAAAAAGTGAAAATTTTGGACATTGGATGATAGATGCACTTTGTAGATACCAACTAGTTCCTCGGGATTTTTCAACATATGAAATTTTGCTACCAGAGAGATTTAATATCGGGTGGGTAATTGAGATGTTAGATCATCTAGGTTATCCATATAGAATACTTGACACAAATAAAAAGTATGTTGTCGAGAACTTGATTTTAACAAGTAGAGCGCATCCATCTGGAAACTATAATTTAGAAATTGTAAACAAAATCAGAGATATGTTTTTGTCAGATATTAATTCAATAAATAATTTAAAACCACATAGAATTTGGACCTATAGGGAACATATCAGCCGTAAAGTCGACAATTTTAAAGATATTGAAGATATATTATTAAAAAATAATTTTCAAATCATTTATACAGATAAATTATCACTCAAGGAAAAAATTTCTTTACTTAGCAATACTGAAATAATTAGTGGTACCCATGGTTCAGGGTTAATAAATCTATTTTTTATGAGAAAAGGAGCAAAAATTTTTGAAATTAGAGATTTGAAAGATGATTTAAAAAATGCCGTTTATTCTCTGGCTTCTGCATTAGGAATTGATTATTACTATATGGAAAGAAAAAAAGATCTAAAACAAGGAGGTTCCATAGATCCAAAGATATTTGAACAAAAACTTCTTGAGTGTATAAATGGCCTAAAACAATAACAAATATAACAATCTATAATAGTCATGATGGATAATGAAAATCTAGAGTCTTTAAGAGATCAAATATTAAATCTTACTAAACAATACTTTGAAGAAAAAACTCAACAACAACCAGCTTTTGTTCCCTATATTTCCGATATACCTGTAACTGGGAAGGTTTTAAATGGGGATGACATTATGAATTTAGTAGATTCAAGCTTGGATGCTTGGTTAACAGCTGGAAGATTTAGTGATATGTTCGAAGAAAAAATAAGAAAATACCTTGGAGTTAGGCACTGTCTATTTGTAAATAGTGGATCATCAGCAAATTTATTGGCAATATCTGCACTCAAAATACACTATGACATTAAGGATGGGGGTGAAGTTATAACTTCTGCTGTAAATTTTCCAACAACAATGAATCCAATTATTCAAAATAACTTAAAACCAATTCTTGTTGATGTAGAATCTCAAAATTACAACGTCAATCCAAAATTAATTGAAGATCAAATAAATGACCAAACTGTTGGAATTGTTTTGGCTCATGCACTTGGAAATCCATTTCAAGTAAATGAAATTGTAAATATTGCAAAAAAATATAATTTGTTTTTAATGGAAGATAGTTGCGATGCATTTGGTTCAACCTTTGATCAAAACTTTGTTGGCACTTTTGGGGATGTAGCTACATTATCTTTTTATCCAGCTCATCACATTACTACTGGAGAAGGTGGTGCAGTGTTAACAAATAATACAAAATTAAAGAAGATACTTGAATCTTTAAGGGATTGGGGAAGAGATTGTTATTGTAAACCTGGAGAAGATAATACATGTAAAAAAAGATTTGATTGGCAACTTGGTGGTTTACCACATGGTTATGATCATAAATATATTTATTCACATATTGGTTACAATCTAAAAGCAACTGATATGCAAGCAGCAATTGGATTAAGTCAAATAGAAAAACTTGACAATTTTATTCTAAAAAGAAAAGAAAATTTTAAATATTTATACGAAAAATTTTCTGAAATCGATGAATTTGAATTACCAAATTGGTATGATCTTTCTGATCCCAGCTGGTTTGGATTTCCTTTGACTATTAAAAATAATTCAAAAATAAATAGATTAGAACTATTGAAACATTATCAAAACCATAAGATAGGAACAAGGCTTCTTTTTGGAGGAAATGTAACCCTTCAACCTGCTTATGAAAAGTTAAATTTAGGAAATCCCTCTGATTATCCTGAAGCAAATAGAGTTGCTAACAATTCATTTTGGCTTGGCGTTTATCCTGGTTTAACTCAAGAAATGCTAGATTTTATGATTGATTCTACAAAAGAATTTATAATTTCAAAATGAATACTTTTATTCTCGCAGGAGGAAAGGGAACACGGTTTAGAGAAGAGACAATATTAAAACCTAAACCAATGATAGAAATTAACAATGTTCCAATGTTAATTCATATAATTAATCATTATAGATATTACGGTCAGAACCAATTTACAATATTAGCCGGTATAAAAATTGGTTATATTATTGAATATTTTAAATCAAACTTTAAAGAAATAAGTGACAATACTTTTAAATATTTTGATTCTCAAGTATTTGTTCTTGATACAGGTGAAGAAACAATGACTGGAGGCAGGATCAAAAGAGGAATAGAAACTCTTAAAGATGATCAATTTATGCTTACATATGGTGATGGGATTTCAAACGTTAACATATCAAATCTTATTACATTCTATAAGGAAAATAATTTTGATGCAGTAGTTACAGCGGTAAGACCTCCAGCAAGATTTGGAAGATTAAAAATTGATAATAAAAATGTATTGGAGTTTGGAGAAAAAAATCAAGCTGATGAAGGATGGATAAATGGCGGTTTCTTTGTACTAAATAAAAATATAATTAATTATATTTCCGATGATGAAACAATTTTTGAAAAAGGCCCTCTAGAGAAATTATCTAAAGATGGGAAATTAGGAGCTTATGTTCATGAAGGATTTTGGCAACCAGTAGATACTATCAGAGAAAAAGAAATTTTAGAAGAAAAGTTTATTAATCAACCACTAGAGTGGTTATGACATTGGAAAATTTTTGGAACGGTAAGAATATTTTAATTACAGGGCATTCCGGCTTTAAAGGTATGTGGATGACTTTAGTTCTTAAAAATTTTAACGCTTATGTAACTGGTATTTCTAGAACTGGTAAAGGAAGCAATGTTTACAATTTATTAGATTCTAATAAATTTTTTGAAGATGAGTATTTTTTTGATTTAAGTGAAAATTTAAATCAAGAGAATAAAGAAATATTTGCTAAGAAGAAATTTGATATAATTTTTCATTTTGCTGCTCAGTCATTAGTTTCAATAGCTGCAAAAGATCCTGTAAGGACTCTAAAAACTAATGTTCTTGGAACTTATAATATTATTGATACTGTTTTAAACAATGAAACTTCAAACTGTATGGTTATATCAACTACCGATAAAGTCTATAAAAATTCAGAAGACCTGAATAATGAAGAATCTAAATTAGGCGGAAGTGAATTTTACAGCAGCAGTAAGGTAGCTCAAGAAATGGTCATTGAGTCGTTTAAAAACTCTACTCACAACAGAAAATTAAACTTATCTACTGTAAGGTCTGGGAATGTATTAGGCCCAGGAGATGGAGCTTCAGATAGATTAATGACCGACTTAATTAAATCCTTAAAAGACGAAGAAGATATAATTTTAAGAAATCCTAACTCAATTAGACCTTGGCAAGATATTATGGACTCGATATATGGATACTTGTTGGTTGCAAAAGAAAGCTATACCTCAAATACTGAAGATATTTTTAATTTAAATACAGAAATAAATAATGAGGTTACAACAAAAGAAATTGCAGAAAAAGCGATTCAAAAATGGAATTCAAATATAAATATTGTTGAATCAAAAGAAATGAATTTTTATGAAGCATCAAAATTAAGACTAGATTCCTCCAAAGCAAAATCTATATTAGGGTGGAAAAGCAAACTAAACATTGATATTACTTTAGATAAGATAGTTGAATGGGAAAAATCAAATGATCAAGATGAACGTGAAAAGGTTTCATTCAACCAAATAGATGATTATTTTAGAGCTTGAAAAAAATATTAATTTTAGGTGGGAGAAGTTTTCTTGCATCTCAATTTAAAAAATATCTAAACAAAAATAATGAAAAATTTATATCAGTTGATGAAACTGTTTCGAACAATTATTCATTGTCTTTTCTTGATAATATATTGAAGAAAGAAAAACCTTCAGTAATTTTAGATTTTAAATTTCCATTAGTCTCTTCAAATGATAAAGATTATAAACACATAGATGAAGATTCTTTTTTTCGTACACAAAAAAATTTATTATTAGCTCTTGAAAATACCAGATTAAATCTAGATAAATTAATTCTAATCTCCTCAAGCAAGGCTCAAAATGGTAAAAATTTTTACTCTACTCTTAAAAGGAAACAAGAAATGTTATACGAAACTTTTTTTGACAACGATGATTTAAAAATTTTAAGACTTGATTCAGTATTTGGTCCAGGCGACTTAAGCAACACACGATTAATTCCTTTTTATTTTAGAAATGTAATTGATAATAAAACTTTGAACTTTAATTTTGAACCTAATGATATATCAAGATTTATATTTATAGATGATGCATTAAATTATATTTATAAAGAACTTAATAACAAAACAGCAAAGAATATGACTACTGAGATTTCATTTATTGATCTTATTCAAACTTTTAGCTTTATATTTGAAAAAAATTATAATATTATTCCAAAAATTATGAATAATAATGAAAAACTAGGAAGTTTAAACATGACAAAAGATCATTACTTTTATAAGAATTTAGAAAAAACAGCTTCCTGGTATTTTGACTTCTTATCTAATTAATAAATTATTCAAAAGTAAAATTATTTATTAATTTGTTATGATATTTACGTGGAAGAAGAATCATCTATAAAAAAAATATTTGAACTAGGTAACTGGTACCACAGCGTCGCATATAAAAATATAATTTCAAAAGGAACATTTGATTACACAAGCATAGTACATAAAATGGGTTTCCCCTCAATGGAAAATATGAGCGTTTTAGATGTTGGATGTTCAGATGGGTTTTTCTCCAAATATTTTATAGAAGAGAAGAAAGCAAGCCACTCTTTAGGAATTGATTTTAACGAGTATGATAACACAATTGCTTTTGAAGTTCTTGATTCATATAAAAATGATTACTCAGAAAAATATCAAGAAATGAACGATTATCAAAAGCTTGAAAATGAATATAAATTATTGAATTTGGAAAACTCAAATAAATTTAATTTACTTAAAAAAGTATTTAATTTAAATATGGAATTTCAGAATGGATCAATATATGATTTAGAAAAGTTTGGAGCTTATGATGTAACTTTCTGTGGATCATTACTTGAACATTTAAGAGATCCAGTGACTGCAATTGAACAACTCTACAATGCTACTAATAAATTTTGTATAATTGATATTTCAAATTCTCTTCAAAGTATTTATACAAGATTTAATTTACCCTTAATAAGATATACAGGTGCTGGTGGGAACTTTTTTCATCATTCAGACAATGCGATAAAATTAATGATGAAAACAATTGGATTTAAAAACCTATCAACAATTAAAAATTACAAAATTAAAATTGAAAAATATGGTTACTATATTCCTCACTCTGTAGTAATTGGTTTCAAATAGACTTTTAGGGTTTTAGAATATTAAATTTAAAATAATCTAAATCTGATAAATCCATAATCATTACAATTGCCCAAATACACAAAAGGGTCCCATGGATATCTGATTGATGAGATTTGTTAGCTATTTTCACGTCATAATAATGTGTTTGATTTTGATTTTTAAAATACGAAAATCCACCATCCAGCTGGTTGTAGTGACTTTTAATCATTAATAAAATATTTTCAAAAAATTTAAGTACTTCTTTTCTTTTATAGTTTGATTGTTTTGAACACCTGTATAAAACATAAACGACATCAACCATATCACACCCTCTGTTTGAAACAGTCGAATTTAAGCAGAAATCAATTATTTTT
>MDSW01177322.1_pt1 | contig 29210 bp, 33 predicted proteins | sample 811171 | NCBI WGS metagenome assembly MDSW01 (sample SAMN05326641, study PRJNA326480) | marine metagenome | isolation source: seawater | place: Atlantic Ocean: North West | collected 2012 | reverse complement strand
TTAATCTTTTTTTGTTAGATAATGAAGTAAAATATGAATTTAAAAAAATATATTAGATCAATACCTGACTATCCAAAAAAAGGCATTTTATTTAGGGATATAACAACCTTAATAAAAAATACTGAAGCTTTTAATTTCAGTGTTGATAAAATCATAGAAATATCAAAAAAAATAAAATTCGATAAAGTTGCAGCAATAGAATCTAGGGGCTTTATTTTTGCATCTGTTGTCTCTTATAAGTTGAAAAAACCACTTGTCATGATGAGAAAAAAAAATAAATTACCTGCTGAAAGACACTCTGTTGATTTTGAATTAGAATATGGCAAAGCGACTATTGAAGTTCATAAAGACTCGATTGATAAAAATGATAGCGTTTTAGTCATTGATGATTTGATTGCTACTGGCGGTACAGCAGAAGCAGGGGCGAAATTAGTCGAGATCTCAGGTGGTAGTGTTGCCGGTTTTATATTTATAATTAATTTATTTGATTTAGGTGGTAACCAAAAATTGAAAGATAAGTCTTATTTCACTGAAAGTCTGATAGATTTTCCTGGTCACTAAGTTAAATTTCTTTTTTTATCCAAGTCGATGGTGTTAATTCATTTTGGATTTCTACATTTATATAATAATCAAAAGGTTTAACGCCTCTTTTTTGAATATAATCAAATGTTTTTGTTATACCTGTCTTGAGGTCAACTGTTGTCTTATAATTCAGCAGTTTTCTTGCTTTATCAGCTGAGCATGTCGCATGTTTAACCTCTTGTGGTCTATCAGGTTTATAAATTGGTTTTAAATTACTTCCAGATATATTTGAACATATTTCAGCTACTTTATTTATGGTGACAAATTCCTCATCTGGCCCAATATTTATTATTTGTTTATTTAGATTATTTTGATCTCTCATCGGTATTAGACAACTTAAACAGTCGTCTATGTATGAAAAGCATCTTGTTTGTTTACCATCACCATAAATAATTGGAGCTTTATTTTGCAACATTCTATTTAACATTATAGAAACTACATTTCTAAAAGGGTCATCGTATTTTTGTTTTGGTCCAATTATATTGTGTGGCACTGCAATTACCCAATCGATTTTATTTAACTCACACAAGTTTATTAAAGTTTGCTCGGCAGCAACCTTTGAAATTCCATAAGGATCTGTCGGGCTTGCTTTCATATCTTCCGTGAAAGGAAGTTTTTGGGAACCATACCTAGCCATGGATGAACAAAAAATTATTCTTTTTACTTTATTTGATATTGCGGCAGAAAAAACTGAAACTGAAGCTAAATAATTATTTTTACCTATTTCATATGGAGAAAAAACTGATAAACCTTCGTGGGCCGTAGCAGCACAATGATATACTATATCAACGCCCTTCATGAGTTCTTTAACTTTGTTTAGATCACAGCAATCTATTTTATGAAATTTTATATTCTTTGGAACATTGTCTGCATAACCTCCCATCATGTTATCAATGCCAATGACTTCATCTCCCATTTTTGCTAATTTTTCTGCTAGATGGGAACCTAAAAATCCTGCTGCTCCGGTGATAAATATTTTGTTTTTTTTCATTGGACTTAATTTTTATATTTAAAAATGTATCAAATCAATAATTAATCAAACTTTGGGTCTATACCAAGAACTTTTACCTATGATTGAGTTCATAAGCCCTGAAAACCTGTGATAATAAATTTGTTTTTTTTCTTTATTTCTGATGATTAAAAAAAATAAAAATTTTAATAATGATGTAAAAAGTTTGGGTATAAAAAGTATAAAGGCTATTAAAAAACCTTTGTATTTTTTATTATAATAAAAAGTTGACCACATCCAATGCCAATTTCGTGATATTTCCATTTCATGATTAATTTTGGTTTGGTGTGACTTTCCACCCTCATGATAAATTATTATTGGTGCATAATAATAAATCTTTTTATTATTTTTAATTAATCTCATAGCTAAATCTGTTTCTTCTAAAAAAAAGAAAATATTTTCATCAAAAAAACCAATATCTTTAAATTTACTTATGTTCAAAAATATCGCATGTCCTCTAACTGTTTTTAAAGTTTTTTTATCTATATCGATCAAATGATTAAACATGTTATTTTGTGAGACTAAGTCGTAACTTTTCAAGTTCTTTTTGTTATCGACTGTGCTGGGAATTATCATAGAAAAATCTGGATTTAATTCGGCTATTTTTAAAAAATTGTTTATAGAGTCTGTTAATAATTCTGCATCAGGGTTTAGAATTAGTGCGTACTTACTTTTTATTTTATTTAAAGCAATATTATTACCTTTGCCATAACCAATATTTTCTCCTGAAAGAATACACTTAACGTTACTAAAATCTGACTCTATTTTTGTTTTGTATTCTTTGTTATTAGAATTCTCAACATTTATCACACTGCAATTACTATCAATTGATTTTAAACAGCTTCTTATTTTATTTTCACTTTTAAAGGAAGTAATTACTACAGTTATATCTTTTATTGACATTATTTAAACATAATTGATTTTATACTAGTTTTAACTTAATAATTTAACTTAATAGATCGTATCCTTTTTGTAAAATAAATATGAAAAAAATTGTAGTTACCGGTGGATCAGGATTTATAGGTAGTAACCTTATTGAATTTCTTTTAAACAAAAAGTATTTTATTATTAATATTGATAAATCCAGTTACTCGGCAAATCCATATAATGTTAAAAAATTTATTAAAAATAAAAATTATTCATTCTTTAAATTAGATATAAATAATAAAAAGAAAGTTTTAAAGATTTTAAACAAATATAAACCAATTGGTATATTTAATTTAGCAGCAGAAACTCATGTGGATAGATCTATTGATAACCCTAAGAATTTTTTAAAATCTAATATCTTGGGTGTATATAATTTACTTGAAGCTTTAAGGGATTTTGAAAAAAAAAATAAAAAAAAAATTAAATTGCTTCATGTATCTACTGATGAAGTTTACGGAGATATACCTAAAAAAAAAATAGCGAGTGAGAAATTTAACTATAATCCTAGTTCGCCCTATTCTGCATCAAAAGCTGGAGCTGATCAATTAATAAAAGCATACACAAGAACATACAAACTCAAAACTTTAATAGCAAACCCATGTAATAATTATGGACCAAACCAATTTCCCGAGAAATTTATTCCAAAAATCGTATTTAATATTTTAAATAATAAACCCCTGCCTTTATATGGCTCTGGAAATAATGTGAGAGAATGGATTTTTGTTGAGGATACATGTAAAGCCCTTTTAAAAATTTTTTTATATGGAAAAAATGGTGAAAACTATAATATTGGTACCGGTATAAAGCTTACAAATATAAAAATTGCAAAAATTTTAATATCAATCTCTAAAAATAAAAAAATTTATTTAGGAAAGAATGTAAAAATTAAATTTGTCACAGATAGACCTGGGCATGATAAAATTTATGCACTCGACTCAAAAAAAATAAGAAGAAATCTTAAATGGAAACATAAGATTAATATTTATAAAGGACTAATGATTACTTTTGACTGGTATTTAAAAAATTCAAGCTTTTTTAAGAAAATTTCAAAGAAAAATATAACAAAAAGATTTGGTATAAAAATATAAAAAGTCTTAATTTAATTCCTTTCGGATATCATAAAATATTATTGGCATTGTTGCGACCTTTGTGTTTTTTTGAAACCAATATGAAAGAAATCTTTCGGCTAAAAATCCATAAATTCTTGTAAGATCATATCCTTTCAAATTTTCAAAACCAAAAATACTTTCACATCTATTTAACCAAGGAAAGATAACCTCATAGTATGATTTAAGTGTTTTAGTAGATTTACAAATCAACATATTCTGAGGATTGAATTCATTATTATTATTGACAAATTCTGTAAAACCTTTTTTGTTCTCTTCATCAAGTAGATCTATTGCATTTAATAAATTTTTTTCTCCATGCATCAAATCAAAATGAAATTTTATATTTCTTTTTTTTTCACTAAAGAGAACCATAGGATTTTTTAAAATTAATTTTGTATTTTTTTTAAAAAACTTTACCATTTTCTTTTCAATTTTAAATGGTTCAACCAAAATAACATCAAAATTTTCGAAATTTTCTGGAATATTTTTAAGTACTAATGCATTTAAATTTTCTATTTTTATATTGTTATCTTTTAAATGTTTTTCTGAAAAAAATTTTCTATATTGACAAAATCCAATCCAGTTATCATGTAGTTTATCCAAATAGTTTTTCCATATCCAATAATGAAATGTATATTCGCCATAGTATTTATTTTTTTGAGAAATATTATTTCCACTATTATCTCTCATCCATTCATTTGAAAATTTTTTTTGACCTAGGCCTACTGGAACATACCCTAAATTTTTTATAAAATTTAAATGATTTGGTTCAAGCGAAATACAAAACATTTTTAAATTTTTCATTTTTTTACACTAGCAATTTATTTAATTCATTAATAGGAACTTCTATGGATCCTTGTTGTACTTGTGATGTTGAGCTTACAGGTTTTTTATTAATAGAATTGTAATTTAACTGAGATAGTTTTGCTAAATTTTTATACATATCTCCAGCATCGATAGTTTTGAATTCTATAATTTTCGTATTTTTTTGACAAAAAATAATATTTGAAAATCCTGCTCCATGTAAACCTATAATCTCTTTTGCTTGCGAAAAAATTCTTACCTGATCTAAAAAATTATAATCAGTCAATCTTATAGGTATAAAATCTTTTTTTTTTATTTCATTCATAATTTCTTCTTCATTAATAATATTTCTATAATTTTTGTCTTTGTAAAATTTGGAGTCGCTTCTATCTATAAATATCTTGCTCGGAAAAACCCCGCTATTGTTAATTTGTTTTAAAAAAACGTCTCTCAACCAACTTATTATCCATCTTGGAATATTTTGTGTTTCTAGGTGAGAATTTTTTTTAACATATGGATGATCACAAATTATTAGGGAATCGGATGATATATGCCTGAATTTTTCGCTAGACAAAATTTTATCCTTGGAAAAATGTAAATTTTGCAGTGTTTCAATTTGGAAAGGTCTTTTATCATCAGGAACAAGTAAAAAATTTATATTTTCCCTCATAATTATTTGTTCGCATAATTTTATTCTTGGAAGTACATCAAACATCCAATGCCAATAATTGTCGTTACCTCCACCTCCAGTTAATAATGATAGGACATTTCCTTTAATTTTTTTTAATACTCTTGGGGTACCAATTTTTAAAACAATATTATTTTCAATTTTAGAATTATTATTATTTCTTAATTGATAAGATGGGCCTTTAACTAAAGTTTGATTAATTATTACTGCTGTATTATGAATTCTATCGGTATAAATTCTTGATTTTGCTATTTTGAAAATTGAGTATGCTCTATCTTCTAATTTGACCTCTTTGGACTCAACCTCATCAAAATCGTTATAATTTGAATACTTATAAATTTTTCCATATAAAAGCAAAAAAAATCCATATGATATTTTTTTGAAATACTCTTTTAAAATTTTTTTAATTATAGTCATTTAAGTGGTAGCGGGGGGCGGAGTCGAACCGCCGACCCCAGGCTTATGAGTCCTGTGCTCTAACCAACTGAGCTACCCCGCCTTGTAGTTATTAATGATTTTATAATACTTTTCATAATTAATTCAATTAATGATTTTTTCTAAATCTGAAACATTAATGAGATTCATCAATTTATTATGACTGTTATAGTACTCCTTGAATTTTAAGTTTTCAAAATTTTTAATTTCTTCTGACAATAAATTACGATTTGGTCTTTTAAGTATTATTGATAAGCCGTGATCAGCTATACATGTGTAAGTGTCTACTTCTTTTATAGTTCGGGCCTCTACTATTGCTTTCCATACATCCCCTGTCCAATGTCCATAAATTCTAGGAACAATTTGTTCCCATATTTTTACAGGCAAACAGTCATGTAGAATTATTACACCGTTATTATTTAACACTTTGATTGAATTACGAATATCGTTAGAGGCTTGTTTATAATAATGTAATCCGTCAATATATATAATATCAAAAGTTTTTTCATTTTTTAAAAAAAACTCATCGCTTGTCATCCTGTGAGTACCTCCAGAAACCGGGTCAACACCAATTTTGTTCTCTATTTTAATTTTTGAATAATTCTCATCTTGATCACAACCTATCTCTAAATAAAATTTAGATTTTTTTAAATTTATTATTTTTTGTATAATTTCTGTTCTTGAAGGATATTTTTTCCAATCGTAATCAAGTCTTCTAAAAAATTTTTCTCCATAAATGTAGTAGAAAAGTCTTTTTATAAGATATGTATACTTTTTTTTCATTAAACTTGTTACAAAGTATATTATTCATGCTCTTTTTTTAAATGAAAAATTCTTCTTTACTTGTTGACTTTGAATTACAAAAGGGTTTCAATTAACCCATAATGGACAAATTAAAGAGGGTCGAAAAAAAGTTTATCGAGAAAACAATCTCGGAAAACTTTATTAAAATAATTCCACCCTTTTATGAACTACAAAGCAATTTTTTGTCTGGAATTTATAAAAGATATGACGATCTTGAGGGTGGTCATATCGTTATTTATTTTGCAAGAGATATACATTTAGAAATTCTTAGAAAAAGAGAAAGTGATTTAGATTTTGATCTTTCTTTAGATGAATTTTGGAATAATCACAAAAATGTGAATTATGGAAAAAAGAAAATTATTCTAATATCAAAAAAAACTGGATTGCCCAAAGAAACTGCTAGGAGAAAGATAATTGATTTAATTAAAAAAAAACATCTCCAAAAAGGAGATATGAATAAAATATATTGGGAACCAGCATCAGAATTTAAAAATACCTATATCAAAATAATTGAACAACAAATTAATTCACTTTCAAAATTTATTTATCATGAAACTAAGTACCTTCAACTAAATATTCCATTCAGTAAAATTGAAAAAGAAATTAAGAATAATTATTCTTTTTACTGGTTTCACTTTCTAAGTTTTCAATTAGAGTGGTTAAAAACTGTTCAAGAACAGTTTAAAGATTTAGAAATAGTTTTAATTAGTCTGCAAGTAATTATTCAAACTATGAGATATGTTGCTAATAATATTGGTGGGAATTTAGATGTTTTGATGTCAAACAGAATTCCAAAAAACTTAGATTTAAGAAATGCAAATATAAGTGCCACATCGATATCTGAGATAACAGGAATACCTAGAGCTACTTGTATCAGAAAATTGGAAAAATTAAGTAAAATGCAGGTTGTAGAAAAAGATCCCGCATCAAAAAGGTATTTCTTTTTAACTAGTAAATTACAAAGCAATCCTTACTTGAAACAAGGAGAAGCAATGAAACATACATTATCTCTACTTTGTAATTTTTCTTCAATAATTATAAAAGCTTTAATAAAATAATTTTATAAAGTAAGAATTATACCAAATACTGCAACAGCTGATAATGCAGCTGCTGAAACTACTATATTCTGTCTTTTAGATTTTTTTCTTTCGTCATTAACCTTCCTCATAAGGTTATTTACATCCACTTTCGAATTAGAAAAATGCTCAATATTTTTTTCTCTTTCCATCTCAACCCTCAATATTACCTAATCATGACTTTTGGCCTGAGTGAAGTGCAAATTTGATCAAAATAGGCGAATTAAAAAATTTAGCAGTTCAAAATGGGTTGATTAAACTCTTTTAAACTAAGACTTGTGCTTACTGTAAGAAGTTATTCCTTTTCTTAGCTTTTCAATCATCTCATCTATATGTTTTTTTTCAGAAATAAATGGAGGTGCAATTATTAAACAGTCACCTGTAGCTTTAAAATTTACACCAGCCTCATAACATTTTTTATATGTTTGAAAACCAGCTTTTCCAGGCTTATCATTTTTTTTAATATCAATTCCACCCATCAATCCATATCCTCTAATATTTTCAATACAATCGATATCCTTTAAAGAAAAAAGACCTTCTAGAAAATATGGAGATAATTTTTTGGCTCTATTAAAAATATCTTCTTTTTCAAAAATATCTTGTACAGCAAGTGCTGCTGCTACAGCTACTGGTATTCCAGAATAAGTATAACCATGAAATAATTCAATTACGCCATCTGGAGCTGAATTTACTATTGTATCATATATTTCCTCTTTAACAGCTACAACACCCATCGGAACAATTCCATTTGTTGTTGCCTTAGCCATTGTCATTAAATCTGGTGTTACACCATACTCTTTTGCAGCAAAAGAAGACCCGGTTCTTCCCCAGCCAGTTATAACCTCATCAAAAATTAAAAGTATATCGTGTTTATCGCAAATTTGTCTAAGTCTGTTCAAATATCCTTTTGGTGGTACTAATGTGCCTGTAGATCCTGAAATAGGTTCAACAATACAAGCAGCAATATTTTCTGCTCCAAAGTTCGTAGCTATTCTCTCTAAATCGTCCGCTAACTCTGCCCCAGTTTCTGGTTGACCTTTTATAAATTGATGCTCTGGTAGATGTGTATGTCTCATATGAACTACACCTGGCATCAAAATATTAGCAAATGTTTTGACATTATTTATCATTCCACCTACAGAAGTCGCTCCAATATTCATACCATGATACGCTCTTTCACGACCAACAAATCTAAACCTTTGTCCGTGTCCTCTTGCTTTATGATATGCGATACAAATTTTTAAAGCTGTTTCTACAGCAGTAGAACCACAAATTGTATAAAAAATTTGATTTAGATTTCCTGGAGTGTGCTTTGAAATTTTTGTAGCCAATTCAAAAGATCCTCCGAAACCTTGTTGGAAAGGTTGAACATAGTCTAATGTTTCCAATTGTTTTTTTATGGCATCAATAATTTCTTTACGTCCATGGCCTAAGGGATTACAGAATAGTCCTGAACTTGCATCAATTTGTCTTCTTCCTTTGTGATCCTTTAAATATACACCTTTTGCTTCAGTAATTAATCTAGGATCCTTTTTAAAATCTCTATTCGACGTAAAAGGCATCCAATGCTCATGTAATGAGTTTGGTATGCCTGTTCTATTTTGTGTTGCCATAAATATTTATTTTCCAGGTTCTTTGTAACTTGTAGACATTTTTTTTGCCATATCAGCAATTTTATTTAAATCTGCTGACTCAAGAATAGTAAAATTTTCAACTGTGCCACTTGAAACTGCAACCATTTTAGCAGCAGCCATTTGCTCAAAGGTACCTTCTAAAACCGAAATAAAATCGAAAGCTCCTCTTAAAAGAGAATAATCTAACAACTTTGCTCCTCCTGCCTCTACTATTGCTTTTGTAGCGGCTGCTCTATTTGTTGAAGGATTGTTTACAAAACCCGCTAACCCTTTATCGGTATAACAACCCATTACATAAAATTTAGTCATATTTTTTCTCCTTTTTATTATCTTAACTTTATCACAAAATTATCACAAATTTTTATAATAATATCTAGATATTTTTACAATTTTTAAAACTCATACAACTATAACTATTAAAAAGGGTTTGAAAGAAAGACATTTATTCAATAAATACATTTAGATGAAAATAAAATCTACCAAATTTGCAGGTTTAAAAATCATAGAGTCAAAAATTTATAAAGATAGTAGAGGTTTTTTTAAGGAAGATTTTAAAAAAATTTTTTTTAAAAATCAAAGATTCGTTTTTGGCTGCACCTCAAGCTCAAAAAAAAATGTCCTTAGAGGTCTGCATTTGCAAACAAAAAATATGCAAGGCAAATACGTATCGGTTCTTAAAGGTAAAATTCTTGATGTTGTTCTGGACTTAAGAAAAGGATCAAAAACTTTTGGAAAACATTACTCAATTTTGCTATCTGAAAAAAAAGCTAAATCAATATTTATTCCCCCAGGATTTGCTCACGGTTTTTTAGGATTAGAAAAAGAAAATATTATTTATTATCTTTGCACAAACTATAGATCGGCAAAAAATGAAGTAGGAATATTATGGAATGATAAAGATATTAAGATTAATTGGCCAATTAAACATCCTATAATTTCAAAAAAAGACAGAAAAAATATGAAACTAAATGAGTTTAAAAAAAATTTCTATGAAAAAAATTAAGAGATTTAAAATAAAATCGTTTGCAAGCAAGAGTGGTAAACTAACACCTATTTCTTTTAATAAGAAATTTCCCTTTAAAATAAAAAGAGTTTTTTTTCTTTATGGAAAAAAAAATAAAGTAAGAGGAGATCATGCGCATAAAAGATGCTCTCAATTATTTATCGCCATTTCAGGTAAAATCATTTTAAAAATTAAAACACCAAAATCTAGCAAAAGTATTCTGATAAAAGAAAATTCAAAATATGGTATATTAGTTCCACCTAAATATTGGTGTAGCGTCAAATTTCAAACAAAAAACTCAGTCCTAATGGTAATGAATGACAGATATTATGAATTTAGTGATTATCTTGAAACTTTTACTGAATACAAAAAATATTTTTTAAAGACATGAAAATTTTAATAACCGGTGGACTTGGTCATATAGGGTCCTACATTTTACAAAATATAAATAAAATTAAAATTTTAAAAACCATTTATGTGATTGATAATCTTTCAACACAGAGGTATACGAGTTTATTTAATCAACCCAAATCAAATAAAAAAATATATTTTTTAAACTTAGACTTAGCTGAAAAAAATTCTTTAAAAAAATTTAAAAAAGTTGATGTTGTAATAAATCTAGCATCAATTACTGATGCTGAGGCGAGTTTAAAAATGAAGAAAAAAGTATTTAAAAATAATTTAGGTATTTTTAAAAATGTAATGCAATATTGTATAAAAAATTCTTCAAAATTAATTCATATATCAAGTACAAGTATTTATGGAAAACAAATAAATATAGTAGACGAAAACTGTGAAAAAAAATTTTTAAAACCGCAAAGTCCATATGCGAAAGTTAAATTAATAGAGGAAGAAATGCTTAAAAGAAATTCCAAAAAAATCAAATATACAACTTTTAGGTTCGGAACTATAGCGGGTGTTTCAAAAGGTATAAGATTTCATACGGCTGTGAATAAATTTTGTTTTAATGCCTCATTTGATAAACCAATAGGAGTTTATAAAACAGCGCTGCATCAATACCGTCCATATTTATCGATAAAAGATTCTTTTAAAGTCTTTAAATTTTGTATAGAAAAAAATTTCTTTAAAAATGAAATTTTCAATGCTTTGACAGGTAACTTCACTGTTTTTCAAATAATTAATAAAATTAAAAAATATAAAAAAAATATTAAAATTAAATATGTTTCATCAAAAATAATGAATCAATTATCCTATCACGTAGATAAAAGTAAATTAGAAAATTATGGGATAATATTAAATTCAAATTTAGAAAATGATATAAGAGAAACGTTAAATTTATTTAAATAGTATATGATTTGCAAAATACTTAAAAAAAAAATTGAGCCATTTATGAATTTTGGAAAAATGCCCCTCGCAAATGGCTTTTTAGAGAAAAAAGATTTTGAAAAAGAATTTTTTTACAATATGGAAGTAGGTTTTTCCGAGGAAATATCTCTATTTCAACTAAATGATCATCCTAGACCAAATCAAATGTTTAATCAGAATTACCCTTTTTTCACAGGAAGCTCAAATTTTATGAAAAAACATTTTTACTATTATTCTAATTTTATAAAAGAAAATTTTATAAAAAATGGATCCAAAATTATTGAGATAGGTTCTAATGATGGAACTTTTTTAAATAATTTTAAAAATTCTGATATTGACTTTGTTGGCTTTGAGCCATCCGCAAATGTTGCAGATAAAGCATTAAAAAATCAAATCAGAACTTTAAAGAGTTTTTTTTCTTTAAAAAATATTGATCAAATAAATGATTTTAAAATGAAAACAGATGTTATTTTTGCTGCTAATGCGATTTGTCATATTCCAGACTTAATTGATGTAATAAAATCTGTAGATAAACTTCTTAGTACAAAAGGAGTATTTATTTTTGAGGAACCTTATTTGGGTTCAATGTTTGAAAAGATATCTTATGATCAAATCTATGATGAGCATATATATATGTTTTCAGCGACTTCAGTTAAAAAAATATTTAATATATATAATATGGAATTAATTGATGTTTACAAACAACCTTCACATGGAGGCTCAATGAGATATGTAATTTCTAGAAAAGGTCAAAGAGAAATTAACAATAATGTAGATACTATACTTAGTGAAGAAAAAAAGAAAAATTTAGATAATATTTCTTCATGTTTAAGTTTTAAGTCAGCTTGCGAAACATCTAAAGATAAACTAAAAAAATCTTTATTAGAATTTAAAGAAAAAAATAAGAAAATAGCTGGTTATGCAGCTACTTCAAAAAGCACAACAATTTTAAATTATTGTAACATTGACGATAGAATAATTGACTATATTTGTGACACAACAAAAGAAAAAATAGGGAAATTTTCACCCGGTATGCATATTCCAATAATGCCAGTATCTCATTTTCATGAAAATATTCCTGATATCGCATATCTTTTTGCCTGGAATCATAAAGAAGAAATACTCTTAAAAGAAAAAAAGTTTAAAGAGAAAGGTGGTAATTGGTTTTCACATGTCTCTTTATAAAAATAGAATCGTAATTACTGGTGGAACTGGCAGATTTGGACAAGAGCTAAAAAAAATTAAAAATAAATATAAATTATTTTTTCCCCAAAAAAGCCAATTAAATATTCTAAAAACTAGCTCAATAAAAAAATATTTAAAAAAAATTAAGCCTAAATATCTTATTCATTTAGCTGGTTTGTCAAGACCAATGGATGTGCACGAAAAATTCATGAATAAAAGTATTGATCTAAATATTATTGGAACTGCAAATATTACCAAGATTTGTTCTGATCTAAACGTAAAGCTAATTTATTTTTCAACAAGTTATGTTTATCCAGGAATAAAAGGAAACTACGATGAAAATGATCCAATGCTTCCAAAAAATAATTATTCTTGGTCCAAATTGGGTGGGGAAAGTTCGGTGCAAATGTATAAAAATTCTCTAGTACTTAGAGTTTGTATGACTGAAAAACCTTTTATACATAAAAAAGCTTTTTATAACTTCATAACCAATTTTATATACCACGATGAAATTGCAAAAAATTTATTTAAATTGATTGATAAAAGAGGTGTCATTAATGTTGGTGGAAAAACCCAAAGTGTATATAATTTTGCAAAAAAATATAATTCTAAAATTAAAAAAATGTCGGCAAAAAAAATATTAGGAACTAATTATCCTCTAAATCCTTCAATGAATATAAAAAAATATAAAAAAATAATAAAATGATAAAATATTGGTCATATTTAGATGAGTATAAAAAATATAGATCCACGATACTAAAATCTATCGATAAGACTTTAAAATCAGGGACGCTTTTTTTTGGAAAAGAATTAAATAAATTTGAAATTAGTTTTAAAAAAGCAAACAATTTTAAATATGGTATAGCTGTAGGTAGTGGAACAGATGCAATTCTAGTAGCTTTAAAAGCCTTAGATATTGGTAATAACTCAAATGATGAAGTAATTACAGTTTCAAACACAGCAATACCGACAGTCTCTGCAATAGTGAGTGCTGGTGCTAAGCCAGTATTCGTTGATGTAAAAAGTGACTACTTAATTGATCCAAAAAAAATAATAAAAAAAATAAATAAGAATACCAAAGCAATAATTCCTGTGCATTTGTATGGTCACTCTTGTGATATGAGAGAAATCATAAAAATTGCAAAAGAATATAAATTAAAAGTAATAGAAGATTGCGCACAATCCCAAGGGGCTAAATATAATAATAAATATGTTGGATCTTTTGGAGATTTTGGATGTTTCTCATTTTATCCAACAAAAATCTTAGGTGCTTATGGAGACGGAGGTTTTGTATCAACTAATTCTAAAAAATTATTAAAAAAAATTAGGCAAATAAGATTTTATGGCATTGAACAGAATGATAAAAAAAATAAATATAATCTCAAATATTACTCAAATGTACATGGTATTAATTCTCGATTAGATGAAATACATTCATCAATACTTAACTTTAAATTAAAAAAAGTTAACAATTTTATATTAAAAAGAAAAAAAATAGCTAAAATTTATTTCAGAGCTCTAAAAAATACCAAATTAACACTTCCTGTAATAAGAAAAAATTGTGATCACGTATTCCATCTTTTTACAGTTTATCATAAGAAAAGAGATGAAATAATCAAGAAGCTTGATAAAAAGAAAATTAATGTAAGAATAATTTATCCTTATCCGATACATTTAATGAGGGGATATAAAAAGTTTAATAGTTTAAAAAAAATTAACCTTCCAGAAACAGAAAGACTTTATAAAGGAATTTTTTCATTACCACTTTACCCAAATATTAGGGTTTCTGAAGTTAAAAAAGTTATAATTGAAATTAAAAAAATATTAAAAAATATTTAATTATTTTGATAAGAGTAAATCTGTATACAAAATATTAGAAAAATTTTTAAAATTTGAATAATTTATTTCATCAGTAGTATTTTTAGTTTTTTCTATGACTGAGAATTTTCGATCTTTAAATATTTTGATGAAAGGATCGTAAGAGAAAAAATAACAGTAAAATTTGGTTGGTAGTAGATTTACTTGCTTAACAACTAATTTATCAAATTTATTTTCATTTGAGTTGTAAAAGTGGGTGCCAGAAATAAAAATAAATTTTTTTGAAACTTTACTAATATCAGATAAAATTTCTTTATAGTTATTAACGTATTGCATTACTGATCCAAAATTAACAAAATCATATTGATTTGCTTTAATTTCATTTATATCTTTAAGAATAATAAAGTTTTTTAAATTTTCATTCTTCTTTAATTTTATGAAAATTGCATTTACCTCGTTTGTATTATGAATGTAGTAATTCATATTTTTATAATATTTTTTAATTATTAGATAAAAATCGATATTTTCACCTCCAAAATCTAAAAAATTAAAATGTGAATTTTTATCAGGGAATAAAATAACCAATTTTTCTAAAATTTTTGGATATGTATTAAAAGAACTAATACTATTTGTTTTTTTAAATTTTTCAATTAATTCTTTTTGATAATTGATATCATGCTTCATTGAATAATTATTTTCAGGCAATGCATTAAGCGATGTAGGTATAAAGTAAATATTAAATACTCTGGCTATTTTTTTTTGAATTTTTTTTAAAAAATAATTTTTATTTTCAAAAGCTAAAAATTTATTTATTATATCCATTTATTATTGGTCTCCTATATGACTTTTTAAAAAAATATGAAGCAAATAATCCTTGAATTTCGGCTTTATGATTTTGTGTTTCAATTTTATTACCTTTTAAAATATTTAAAAAGTAAAGTCTCAATGCTTTTATTAAATTTGGAAAAGTTTTTTTTAATCCATAAATGTAATTAAAATTTTTTCTAAAATAATAAAACTTGGACCAACAATAGTGCCAATTTCTATTGTATCTAATCTCTTCGTCGTGTTTTTCATCAGTACCTGATGCTCCCTCGTGAATAATTTTTGCCTCATCAATTAAATAAATATCCAATCCAGCTTTAAGACATCTAAAATATAAATCATGCTCTTCGTAATATAAAAAAATATTTTCATCAAAATAGCCAATTTTTTTAAGTGAGTTCATATTAAATAATAGTGCACATCCAGTTATGAAATTCATTTTATGGCATTTGCTTAGTTCATTTTTTTTTATATATAAATTATCAGCATAAAAATGATCAATTACTTTTGGTGCTAATATAGAAAAATTTTCTATTTCTGAAGTTTTGTTCATCAAAACTTCAATCATATTTTTTTGAGGAATTGTATCTGTGTCTAGGTATAATGAATATTTAGTGGCAACATTTTTAAAACCAAGATTAATGCCTCCACCATTTCCTAAATTTGTTTTGGGAATTATGACTTTAACGTTTTTATATTTGCTTTCTAAAATCGATTTTAATTTCTCATCCTGGGAATTTTCTATAACAATTACTTTTATATCTTTATCTATTGCATTTAGAACTCTTTGTATAATTTTAGCAGAATGAAAAGTAACTATAATTACTGTTAACATCCTTTTATAATGTTCTGTCTCCATAAGAAATTAAGCACTTATTTTAGTTTATAGATTAAAATTATATTATATAATAGTTAATTGTAATTAAATGGCTATAAATCCCAAAAATTTGTCAAAAAGAAGTTTAGAAATAAATTTAAATTCGAAGTTGTTTCAAATTTACAAAAATACAAAATATGTATCTTTGAAATGTAATACCTATTTTCAAGTTTATGAAGAATTACTGAGCAAATATATTAATAAAGAAATTACTTTTGTAGAAATAGGGATTCTCCATGGCGGTTCTCTTTATATGTGGAAAGAATATTTTGGTAATAAAGCGAGAATTATTGGTATCGATCTCCATCCAAATGCTAAAAAATTAGAGAAAGATGGTTTTGAAATTTTTATAGGAAGTCAGTCAGATCCAAATTTTTGGAAAAAATTTTTTTCAAAAGTTGGTAATATAGATATTTTATTAGATGATGGTGGTCATGAAAACCATCAACAAATTATTACAATGAATGAAGCTATACCCTACATTAATGATGATGGAATAATTATTACAGAGGATACACATACAAGTTATTTTAAAAGTTTTGGAAATCCTTCAAAATATTCATTTATGAATTATTCGAAATATTTAATAGATGTGGTTAATTCCAGATTTCCAAGTAACGAGATTAAGAAAAATAATGAATTTAGAGATAAGATATATTCGATATCTTTCTTTGAGTCTATGGTGGCTATTAAAATCGACTCAAGAAAGAGTATTGAGAATACTGACTTGAATAATGAAACTAGAAACCTGGAAAATATAAATGATTTGAGAAATAATGACTATTTTCCAAATGTATCGAGTTTTATAAATAATAAATTTCCTAAGTTAAAAGAAATTCCAATTATTAAAAAAGTAATAAGGAAATTTTTTTTCAATCATAATATTTTTATAAAAATTAAAAACTACCTTAATTTAAGAAAATACTTTTTCTAAAAATGTTTAAATATTATTTAAAAAAATTTTTTTTTATTATTTTTATTTTTATTTGTTCAAAATCATTCGGAATAGAGTTTGAGGGTAAATTTATCCAAGGACATTTTATAATAGGTAAAACCCATCCAAATACAAAAGTTTGGATAGATAAAAAACAAGTCAGAGTTACAAATGATGGTTATTTTGTATTTGGCATCGGAAGAGATAGAAAATTTGATATCGTAATAACTTCTCAAAAGAATGGTGAAAAAAATAAAATTATAAAAAAAATACAAAAAAGAGAATATAAAATTCAAAGAATTGATGGTCTTCCAGAAAAGAAAGTTACACCACCTAAAGAAGTATATGAAAGAATTAAAAGAGAGAACAAAATAATATCTAATGCCAGAGAAATAGAAAGTGACTTAACTTTTTTTAAAAAAGAATTTATAGCACCTCTTGATAATGCAATCATTACAGGAGTGTATGGAAGCCAAAGAATATTGAATGGAAAACCAAAATGGCCTCATTACGGTATAGATTTCGCTGCAAAAGAGGGTACTGAGATAAAAGCAATGTTAGATGGTACTGCTACCATGGTTGAACCTGATTTATTTTATACTGGGGGAACATTAATATTTGATCATGGCCATGGTGTTTCAACCTTGTACATGCATATGCAAAAGATTTATGTAAAAAAAGGTCAAAGAATAAAGCAGGGTGATATTATTGGAACTGTTGGTTCTACTGGTAGATCTACTGGTGCTCACTTAGATGTAAGACTTAACTGGTTTGGGACCCGTTTGGATCCCATGACAGTTTTAAAATTAAAATAAATTAAGCTGCAACTTTTAACTTATGTTTAGAAACCATGCCACTTAAAAAATTCCAGAGATATCTTGCTGTATACAAAGATGCCTCTTCGGCTTTTGATTTTTCCTCTTCTGACAAACCATCTAATAATTTTTCACATTCTTTTCTGTGAATAACATCAGCTGCTTTATGGGCTTCAAAAAATTCTAAACCTTTTTTTGAACTCACTCCGTAGAATTTTTTAAGACCTCTGATTTTTGTTTCTGCTATTTCAGGTATTTGTCTCTCATAAGTGTATAATGATGCGAGACCTTCAGCATATGATAATCTTGCTTGTTTGAAAAAATTATCAATCATATCTTTTGTAAACCAATCAAGTTTAACATTTTCAATTTTATCAGGATCCGCACCCATCGCTAATGCAAAATTTTTCCATAATTTAGGGTGATCTGAATCTTTGTTTTCTTCATCCTGTAAATTTTCTAATAAAATTTGTCTTTTTTTGATATCAGCACATAAAGAGTGTGTTGCGCTAATATATCTGGGGAATGCTTTTACATGTTGATAGTACTGTTCAGCATAATCTTTGATTACTTCCCTCGTTAATTTTCCCTCATTCCATGCTTTGTAAAATGGATGATTTAATAAATGATATTTGTCTAATTTTTGATTTAATTGTTTTGAAAACATAATTTCCTCCGTTTCTATTATTGTATTAAAAAGTTTTAAGTTAGACAAACAAAAAATTAATTACAACTTTAGATTGTTGCTTCTTTCTGTATGGGCTTCTCATCAATTGGAAGGTGAAGCAATGTGGCAACAAAGGACAAAATAATTGCTAGGTACCATGCATAATCAAAATTTCCAAAAATATCGTAGAATACTCCGCCCAAATAAGCACCAAGAAATGATCCTATTTGGTGATTTAGAAAAACTATACCAAATAACATTGAGAGATTCTTCGCGCCAAAAACTTGGGCTACAATACCATTAGTAGCAGGGACTGTTGCTAACCACAAAAGTCCAAATGATATACCAAAAGCAATAGCAGAAATATTAGATGGAGGTAAAAATATAAATAGCATTATAGAAATAGCTCTTAGAAAATATAATCCAGCTAAAAGCATTTTTTTACTATATTTATCACTAAGGTGACCCATGATCAAAACTCCTACGATATTAAATAAACCTATAAGTGCTAGAATAGCAAAACCTGTCCAATCCTCTAAACCGCGGTCTTGAACATATCTTGGTACATGTGTTGCAACTAAAGTTATTTGGAAGCCACAAACAAAAAAACCTAGTACCAAAAGTCTAAAACCTTTATGTGCAAACGACTCTTTTAAAACTTTATAAACATTATCACTTTTTTCAAGTTTTTGTGGTTGGTTTGTATTTGTAATTTCGTTTTCAGGTTTTTTTAAGAAAAATCCTGGAATACACATTAAGAATAAAATTACAGCAAATACTGTAAAGGTATTTTGCCACCCGGTTTCAACCATTAAATATTTAGTTAAAATTGGAAAAATAAACATTCCTAGCCCACCAAATGCTGTTACATATCCAGCTGCTTTGCCTCTGCTATGATTTGGAAAATGTTTTGTAACTACTGGGGCTAAAATTGTTCCAGCAGCTCCCCCTAAGCCCACACCAACTAGTAGACCTAGATTAACTTGAAACCAGGTTCCTGTATTGAAATTATTTCCTAAAGCTAATACACCAACACCGTAAATTAAAAGAGCAAATAAAACCATTTTACTTGCCCCATGTTTGTCTGCAAACCTTCCAAATATTGGTGTAACAATTCCCCATATTAAAGCATGCAAAGCTATTGCCAATCCAAATTCAGTATTTGTAATACCGCAATCTATTTCAAAATCGGCTGAAAATAATCCAAAGGTCTGTCTTACACCCATGGTAGCATTAACAATAAAACATGCAGCAACTAATGTTATAAGTGCAGTTTTGTTTGGAAAAAATTTGGTGTTCATTTTATTTTTTTTAGGCCTTTTTTTAAATCTAGAATTAAATCTTTGGGGTCTTCTAAACCTATATGAAATCTTACTATATGATGATGTTGTTTAACATACTTTTTATAAACACGCTGTATAACGTGATTTTGATACAAAACTAGGCTTTCAAATCCTCCCCAGCTTTGTCCTATACCAAATAACTTCAGAGAATTTATAAAATTATATACAGAATTTCGATTTTTTGAAGAAATAACCACTGAAAATAAACCACTTGCACCGGTGTAGTATTTTTTCCAATTAATATAATTTTTAGTGCCTTTATAATGTGGGTATAAAACTTCTTTAATTTTTTTCTCTTTCTTTAAAAAATTTATAACTATTTTTGTACTTTCTTCATGCTTCTTGAGTCTTACGTCTAAGGTCCTTAGTCCTCTTAAAACTAAGTATGCATCATCTGGTGATGCTCTGTGCCCAAGAAGTTTGTTGCATAACTTTACTTTATCATAGACCTTTTTGTTTACAGATAAACTTCCTAGCATTACATCTGAGTGGCCAGAAAAGTATTTTGTACCTGATGAAATAGACATATCAAAACCTAATTTTAAAGGTTTTAGAAAAAAAGGTGTTCCCCAAGTATTATCTATTGCGGTGATTATTCTTCTTTTTTTAGCTAATTTGATTATTTCAGCAAGATCCTGAAATTCAAATGTGTTACTACCTGGATTTTCAACAAATATCATTTTTGTTTTTTTATTTATTTTATTCTTGAGATTTTTAAGATCTTCTGGATTGTAAAAACCTACTTTTATATTAAATTCTTTTAGTAATTTTGAAGTAAGCATTCTTGTAGGTGCATAAACTGCGTCCGTGACTAAAATTTCATCTCCAGGTCTACAAATACTAATTATAGCTAAAGAAACTGCTCCAAAGCCTGTTGATGTTAAAAAAGTACTATAGGCACATTCTAATTCAGCTATAAAGTTTTGCAATGCTATTGTAGTTTGACTTCCTGCTCTACCGTACTCATAGAAATCTACTTTTGCATACTTTTTAACAAGCTCTTCATGTTTGAGAAGTTCTTGTACACTTTTAAAAAAAACAGTTGAATTTCTCACAATCGCAGGGTTTGCGGTCCTAGAACTTTTATCCTGTGCTAAGTGTTTAAGTTTTGTAATATCTGAATATTTCATTATATATTTTCACACGAAACTAACCATAAATCATAAACTGGATGATCAAATGTTCTTAAAGTATTAGCGTATGAGAAAGTCCATCCATTAAATACAAAAATTTTATCATCTTTTTTATCCGATAAATCTTTAACCTGTAAATACGCTGCCACACCTTTGTCGTTTTGATCTATCGATTTAGAACATTTTTTTGGCAAAATTTCGAGATAACCAAATTTTTCTTTGTTTCCAAGTTTAATATTAATATCTGATGTTTTAGCTGTTATTTTATCTAAAGCCCTCAATTTTACAATAATTTCATTAGTCTTAACTTTTGTTTTTGTTTTTGTTTTTATTGAAGAACTTTTAATACTTTTGTCTATATCAGGGGTTTCTAACTCTTCTTCGAAAGAAGGTTGTAAGTCCCTAAGATTTATTTTTTCTTGAGACCAAACAACTTCGGTTAAAAAGAAAGTAAAGAGGATAATTAAAAAAAGTTTAGGGTTTCCAATTTTCATACTTTTTAAAAGTTTTGGCCTTTTTCGAAATTTTATTTGGACGATATGCCTCTTTAGATCCTGTTTTGTTATCAATGTGAGGTTTTTGCCATGAATATTTTTCAGGTTTTCTCGTTGTTGGATTTTGGTCGGAAATATGATGAATCCAGGAATACCAGTCTGATGTAATTTTTGATGCGTTTATTTCCCCATTATAAATAACCCACCTTTTGTTTTTTTGGCTATTTTCGTAATATTTGTTTCCAAACTCATCAGTTCCAACAAATTTACCAAAAAAAATGGTGTAGACAAAAGTTCCTATTGTCTGAGAGTTCCACCAAGTAAAAATTTGTTTTATCATTTTTTTTTTAATTTAAAAATCCACACAATTTGAAATTGTATCATAAAAATATAGACACTTTTCAAATATGCTATATATCTTAAACTAAGTAACTTTCAACAAACATTAAGGAAAAATTATGTCAAAATTTTTAGTCGAAACCCATTATACTTGTACTTTTAAAATAGTTCATAAACTTGATGAACTTAATGAAAAAGAACTCTCAAATATTGATAGCAGGAAAGATGGAGAGGTAAAAATTATTAACGTTACCGTTAATAACAGAAAAACTAAAAAAACCGACCATAGTGAAAGCATAAAAAAATTTGAAATTAAAGATGATGTTAAAATTAAAGACATGTCGAGTGATTCTTCAGAAAAAGAGGTTGACAAAAAGATTCTAAACAAAACTTTAAAAAATACAATAAAAAATAAAACAAAAGATCACGAGAAAAGATTTCAAATGCCCGATAGAAGAAAGGGTTATATTCAAAAAGCGACTATTGCCGACCACAAGATATATCTTCATACGGGAGAATATGATGATGGAAAAATTGGTGAAATATTCATTGATACAAATAAAGAGGGAGAATTAGTAAAAGCCCTTATGAATAATTTCGCAATAGCAATTTCTTTAGGGTTACAATACGGAGTTCCTCTTGAAGAATTTGTTGATGCATTTCTTGATACTAAATTTGAACCTTCAGGAAAAGTTTATGGAAATGATAGAATTTTAAGTGCTACATCAATTTTAGATTATATATTCAGAGAGTTAGCGATTTCATACCTCGGTAAAGAGAAACTTGCTCACACACCTAGCATTAGTAACTCAAGAGTAGATAAAAATGAAAATCAAGACGATCAATTTTTAAAAATTGTAAAAAATATTACTAGCAAAGGGTTTGTTAGAAGCAATTATCAAGATAAATTGGTAGATCTTAGCGATGTTAGAATTAATTTAAAAAGTAAATCCTAATTTTTTTTATTAATTTTTATTGCTAGTTCTTTTAGTTGTTGATCGCTTACAGTAGATGGTGCACCCATCAGCAAATCTTCAGCATTCTGATTCATGGGAAATAAAGTTACTTCCCTAATATTTTTTTTATCAGCTAAAAGCATAACAATTCGTTCTATTCCAGGGGCCATTCCTCCATGAGGAGGTGCTCCATATGAAAGTGCCTTGATCATTCCTGCAAAATTTCTGTCAACCATTTCTTTTGAATAACCAACTTTGCTAAAAACTTTATATAAATATTCAGGTATATGGTTTCTGATTGCACCTGATGATAGTTCATATCCATTACAAACCAGATCGTACTGATGAGCTAAAATTTCTAAAGGATCTTTTTTATCAAAGTTTTTTATACTCTCTTTAGGCATTGAGAAAGGGTTATGACTAAAGTCAATTTTCTTTTCTTTTTCATCATAATGATACATTGGATAATCAACTACCCAACAAAAATTAAATTTTTTCTTGTCTATTAAGTTGAGTTCTTCACCTATTTTTTGTCTTGCTACTCCTGCAAATTTAAGAGCTTCAAATGCACGATTGCATACAAAAAAGACAGAGTCTGTTTCAGATATATTGCACTCTTTAAGCAAGTCTAAAATTGCTTTATCATTAAAAAATTTTGCTATTGGCCCCTTTCCAACAACTTTATTATTATTTTTTTCAAATGTTATATATGCCATACCACTAGCACCTTCAGAGATGGCCCAATTATTTAAATTATCAAAAAAACTTCTTGGTTTTGAATTAGTGTTTGGAACAGGTATTGCTTTTACGATAGCACCTTTTTTAATATTTTCTTTAAAAATTTTCAAAGAAACATTTTCAGATGAAAAAAGCTTTGTTAAATCGACTAGTTTTACAGGATTTCTTAAATCTGGCTTATCAGTGCCATATTTTTCCAAAGCATCCTTGTAAGTAATTCTTGGGAATGGAATTTCATTGACTTTTTTTCCATTTCCAAATTTTGTAAATAGCTCATAAAATATAGGCTCTACTATTTTAAATATATCTTCTTGTTCGACGAAAGACATTTCCATATCTAATTGATAATGCTCACCAGGGCTTCTATCTGCTCTCCCATCCTCATCTCTAAAACATGGTGCAATTTGAAAATATCTATCAAAACCAGCAATCATTATCATCTGCTTGAACTGTTGAGGGGCCTGAGGTAAAGCATAAAATTTTCCTTGATGTGTTCTGCTTGGTACAAGAAAATCTCTCGCTCCTTCTGGACTAGAAGCTGTTAAAATAGGAGTCTGGAATTCTAAAAAATTATTTTCTAGCATCTGTTTTCTTAAAAAAGAGATAATTTTAGAACGAAGTTCTATATTGCTATGCATTTCTTTTCTTCTTAGATCTATAAATCTATATTTCAATCTAGTTTCCTCAGGATAATCCTGTTCTCCAAAAACTGGCATAGGTAGTTCATTGGAGGATGATAAAATTTCAAAATTATTAATTTTAACCTCGATAAATCCTGTTTCTAAATCTTTATTTTGTGTTTCTTTTGTTCTTTTAACAACATTACCTTCGATCAAAATTACTGACTCGGGTTTTAATTTTTCAATTATTTTAAAATTTTTATCTTTACTCTCTAAAACGCATTGAGTAATACCAAAGTGATCTCTCAGATCTACAAAAAGCAGATTCCCGTGGTCTCGTTTTCTATGAATCCATCCTGAGAGTTTAACTTTTTTACCTATATCTTTTTCTCTTAGTTGTGAACAATTATGGGACCTAAATTTATTCATAAATTTTCTAATTTTCTAAACTAACTAAAGTTTTTTTAATTAAATGTAAACTAATAGGTTCTGCCTTGCTTAAAGACAAATGATCAATCGAGCTTACAAAAATACTTGCTTTTTCGTAAGATCTATCAATATTTTTTATTACATAATCAATATTTTTTTTACTTATTTTAATTTGTTTATCAGAAAAGTTTTTTGTCAATATTACTCTTAACAAATCATCTGTTGGTAAGTCAATTCCAATATCTATAAAACTTTTTAATCTTGATAAAAGATCATTTAACTTGATATTCATTTTTTTTACTGCCGTTGGCGAACTTATTATTAAATATTTGTTATCTTGATGAGCCATATTAATCACCGAGTAAAGAATTTTTTCATCAATATTATTTTCGAAATTATCAATAGCCAAGCACTCTTTTAGTTTATAATTGTTTAAAGTTTCTTCATCAACCTCAGGAGCAGGAACTATTATACACTGAATTTTGGTATTCAATATATTTATTAGATGTGTTTTTCCACAGCCCTTTGGTCCAAAAATATTTATGAGTCTGCTGGGCCATTTGGGCCAACTTTCAATTAATTTATAAGCATTAAAGTTATTTTGGGATACATAGAAATCTTGTTTAAGATAATTTTTTTTGAAGGGAAATTTAAAAACTAATTGTTCAGACATTTATATGTTTAAAGAAATACTCCACTCATTATACAAAACTTTGAATTTGAATCAATTATCTACAAAACTATCCTGTAAATTTTTAATATTTCCAAAATATTTAATTTTAATTTTTGCATTATTTTTAGATAAAATCTCAAAAGTAAAATTATCTATTAGACTAATTTTTTCAAGGTTTTCAATTATTTTTGGAAGAGTATTTTTATCATTTATTTCAGCATTAACTGTCAAAAAAGAGGGAACCGAAATATCAATAAGATTTTGCTCTTTCCATGTATCGTTTATGTAAAATTTAAGATTTTTAATTATATTTGCTCTTTTTTGTTCATCTTGTAAATTCTCAATTTCAAAATCGTATTTTTTCGATTTTTTTAAACCTTTAAAATTTGTTTTAAGAAATACATTAAGTTTTTTATTGTTGTGTCTAAGTATTAAAATTGCACTATTTTTAATTTCATAATTTTTAACAAGTTTTTCTAAACTTATTTCCTCTAAATTAGAAAGATTTTTTTTTATAAAATTGATATCTTCTAGGTTTTCTACTGGTAAAATAAAATCAATATTTTTGAGATCTTCTATTTTATTCCAATCCCTAGAAAAATCATTTTGAGAAAAAAGTTTAAGCTCAGATTCTGCTATTAAAATTGGGTAAACTATAATATTTAATTTTACAATTTCTGAGTAAGAGATATTTTTTTTTAAAAAGAAATCATTCAATAAATTTCTACTAAATTTTATCTCCATTTTAAGAGTGTACATTCCCCCCTTATATTCCTCTTTTAACACTCTATAATTTTCAGTAAGTGACATTATGGTATTTAAATTTGTACTTAATAAAGTTTTTTGATCTTGTTTTTTTAGTATATTTTCTATTAAATTTTGAAAAGCGCTTCTAAAACCCATGTTAATATACTTTTGTCTGTAATTATCTTCGGTTATTTCTCCGGTTATCTCAATATTATCAACAACAAAGCTATCAGTTTTAGCTAAAACATTTTGAGTTTTTGTAAAAAATAATAATATAAAAGAAAATAAAATAAGTTTTTTCATTATTTAAATAATTATCATTTTATTCATGAAAAGAACAAAAAATAGTTATAAGAAAAGCGGCGTAAATATTGAAACTGCAGATAAATTTGCAAAATATATTGCAAAATATTCAAAACAAGCCTCAAACAAAAAAATTAAAAAATCAAATTTACAAAATATTGGAGGATTTGCCTCAATATTCGATATTAAAAAATTTAACATCAAAGATCCTTTGATAGTTTCCTCTACTGATGGTGTTGGAACAAAAATAGAAATAGCGAATAAATTTAAAAAATTTGACTCAATTGGTATAGACCTTGTCGCAATGTGTATAAACGATTTAATTGTAGTTGGTGCAAAACCTATATTTTTTTTAGATTATATTGCGATTCAAAAAATAGAACTTAAAAAAGTCAAATCAATTATCCGAGGTATAATTATGGGCTGCAAAATTTCAGGTTGTGATCTTGTAGGTGGAGAAACAGCGGAAATGCCAGGAACATATGAGAAAAATAAATTTGATTTAGCTGGCTTCGCTACGGGGATTGTTTCAAAAAAAAAATTAATTAGCAAAAACAAAGTAAAAAAAAATGATGTGATACTGGCAATACCTTCAAATGGATTACATTCAAATGGTTTTTCATTAATAAGAAAAATTTTAGAGGATTCAAAAATTACAAAATTTCTTAAAAAAGAATTACTTTTGCCAACAAAAATTTATACTAAAGAGATATTGCCTTTAGTAAAAAATAATCTTATTCACTCAGCTGCAAATATAACTGGCGGAGGCCTTACTGGAAATATAATAAGGTCTATTCCTAAAGATCTTACTGTAAATTTAAATTTATCTAAAATTAAGACATTAAAAATTTTTAAATGGTTAAAATCAAAAAATATTTCTGATAATGAAATGTTAAAAACATTTAATTGTGGCGTTGGGTTTTGTGTAATAGCAAAAAAAAATAAAATAGATAAGATAAAAAAATACTTTAATAAAAAATATCAACCTTATGAAATAGGTTTTATATCTAAATCAAAAGTGAGATTAAATTTAAGCGGTAAAATTAAATGGTAAAGAAAAGTGCTTGTATTTTTATTTCTGGGAAAGGAAGCAATATTAGATCTATAATTAATAACTCTAGAGATTATAACTTTCCAGTAAACATAAAGTTGATTATAACAAATAATAAAAATGCATTAGGCATAAATTTTGCAAAAAAATTCTCAATACCATATAAGGTTATAGATAAAAATAAATCAGAATTTGAAAAAGTTGCTATTAAAGAACTTAAAGAAAGAAGAATAGATTTGCTATGCTTGGCTGGGTTCATGAAGATATTGACGAAAAATTTTTTAAGAAAATTCAGTGGCAAAATCATAAATATACATCCTTCCCTTTTGCCAAAATACAAAGGGCTTAATACATTCAAAAGAGCTATAGAGAAAAATGAGACAGAAACTGGTTGCACAGTTCATTGGGTGAACGAGAAGTTAGATGGCGGTATAATAATATTAAAAAAAAGAGTTAAAATTAATAAAAGTGAAGATATTGAGCAACTAGTAAATCGGGTCCAGCGCGAAGAACATAAAGCCTATCCTATGGCTATAAGAAAAATTTATAATTGTTATTAATTTTTGAAAAAAAAATTGATTTCTTTCTTGGCGTTTTCCATAGAGTCTGAACCATGTACGGAGTTTTTGTCAATTGAAATACCGTATTCTTTTCTTATTGTTCCTATTTCAGCTTTTTCTGGGTCTGTAGCTCCCATAATTTTCCTATAATGTTCAATAGCATTATTTCCTTCCAGAACCATGACAACTATGGGTCCAGATGCCAAGTAATTACATAATCTATCGTAGAATGGTTTAGTTTGATGAACTTGGTAAAATTCTGCAGCTTCATCTTTGGTTATTTGTATTTTTTTTTCTTTAATTATTCTTAATTTATTTGAAGAAATTTTTTTTTTAATATCGCCTTCTAAATTCCTCTCAACAGCATCGGGTTTTATGATTGAAAGTGTTTGTTCGGTATCACTCATAGTTTTCTTCAACAAGTTGGTTTAATAACCTAACTCCAAATCCTGTTGCACCACCTGAGTTTAAAGCACCACCATATTTTGAAAAAGCCATACCAGCAATATCCAGATGTGCCCATGGTGTATTATTTAAAACAAATCTTTGTAAAAATTGAGCAGCAGTTGTAGACCCTGCACCACCAACATAATTAATATTTTGTACATCGGCATTTTTAGAATTCATAAGTTTATCGTAATTTTTATGTAGTGGCATTCTCCATACTTTCTCTTCGACTTTTTCACCTGCGTTAAAAATTTGTTTAGATAATTTATCATCATTTGAAAATAGTCCGGCATATTCTGATCCTAAAGAAACTATGATAGCACCTGTTAAAGTTGCTAAATCAACAATAAATTTTGGTTTAAATTTTTTTTCAGTGAATGTTAATGCGTCAGCTAAAACCAATCTTCCCTCTGCGTCTGTATTTAAAATTTCTATAGTTTTACCACTATAAGATTTTACAATATCTCCTGGCCTTTGAGCATTCCCACTAACCATATTTTCTACAAGCCCAACAACACCTACGGCATTAATTTTTGCTTTTCTTAATGCAAAGTTTTTCATTAAACCTACCACGGTGGCCGATCCTGCCATATCATAAGTCATGTCTTCCATAAATCTTGTAGGCTTTAATGAGTATCCTCCAGTATCAAAACAAACGCCTTTACCAACAAATGCTAAAGGTTTAGAATTATTTTTCGCTCCATTCCATTCCATTGTTACAAGATATGATCCTCTGATACTTCCTTGTCCAACCCCTAGTAAAGCATGCATGCCGAGTTTTTTTAATTTTTTTTCATCATATATATTTACTTTTAAACCATCTTTTCTAAGAGAGCTTAATCTTTTTGCATATTCATCA
>MDSW01217860.1_pt1 | contig 29222 bp, 27 predicted proteins | sample 811171 | NCBI WGS metagenome assembly MDSW01 (sample SAMN05326641, study PRJNA326480) | marine metagenome | isolation source: seawater | place: Atlantic Ocean: North West | collected 2012 | reverse complement strand
TTTTTTCCTTACCGTTGCAGGAACAGTTAATGATTTTCACATTATTCCCCACTCACTTATTCAGTACAGAAAAATAATAAAACATTTTGATCAATTTTGTCAAATTGATTAATTTTTTAGAGCTAAAAGCTTAAAATTCAGAGATAATTACGAAATTTTTTTATGGGAAATTAACCGTTATTATCATATATTTGACCAAAAATTGTATGAGCACTCAAACACTTCTTAAAAGCACTAGAATTGAAAACAAACTTGTTAGAAAAGAAGTTATAAAAACTTCTACAAGAGAACAAATTAAAGATCTTAATACACTTCCATTATATGATAGATCTTTAATTGATTATAACAAGTATGGAAAACACGTAGGTCATGCTGGGGTAAAACATTCAATTGCCGTTCAAGCAACACGCGGATGTCCTTATAGATGTTTTTATTGTGATGTTTACAAAACAACCGTACATCACTTTAGAAGATCTCCTGATAAGATATTTGAAGAAGTTAAAATGTTAGCTGACGTTGGTGTCAAAAGAATAGAATTCATAGATGATATTTTTAATGTAAAAGAAAAAGATTTCATAACTTTCTTTAATATGGTCGTTAAAGAAAAGTTAAAAGTAAAGTTTTTTTTCCCAACAGCGCTTAAAGGCGATCTCTTAACCAAAGAAAGCATAGATGCAATGATGGAAGGCGGAGCAGTTGGGGTAAACGTTTCTCTCGAGTCAGCCTCTCCAAGATTGCAGAAGGTTATGAGAAAAAATTTGAATATAACTCGCTTTAGAGAAAATTTAGAATATATTTGTAAAAATCATCCTGAAGCTGTTACCACTCTAAACACCATGCATGGTTTTCCAACTGAAACCGAGGAAGAAGCTTTAACAACCCTGGATTTTATTTTGTCAATGAAGTGGGTTCACTTTCCATATACTCATATTGTTAGAATTTTTCCAGGAACCGATCTAGAAAAGTTTGCTTTAACTCATGGAGTAGGAAAAAAAGCTATCAATGAGGCAATAGACAAATCATACCATGAGGTAACACCAACACTGCCATTTAAAAGAGAATTTACTGAAAAATATAAATTAATGTTTTTAAAAAATTACGTTTTAAACAAAGAAAGATTGTTAAAAGTTTTACCAGTTCAGATGAAGCATTTTACTTTGGATGAATTAAACCAAAGGTATTCAAGTTATTTTGTATCTAAAATAAATGGCCTAAAGGATGTTTTGAGAATGGGCAATATAAAAGAAGATGAACTAAAAATTGATTGCATAAGTGAAAAAGAAATTGAAATACCTAACTTTAATAAAAAATTAAATAAAGTTTTCAAATCCGGCAATGTTGAAGCCCACAATCCTTACAAAGTTTTGTTAATAAACGTTTCTTCACCCTTTAGCTCAGACAGAGACTCAGGTGAATATGATGTTTTAGAACCACCCCTAGGTCTAATCGCCCTACTTAGCTATTTAAATAGAGAGTTTAAAACGTCAGTGAAAGGAAAAATAATTAAAACTGGAGTTGATTTCGACTCTTATAAAGAACTTAATAAAATAATAAAAGAATATAAGCCACAAACAATTGGTGTAAGCACAATGACATTTCACAAAGATTTTTTTCATGATTTGATTTCAGCAATCAGAGAAGGCGGTTATGACAAAAATCTTGTTGTTGGCGGACCTCATCCTACCACAAGTTACGAAGAAGTTTTGAAAGATAAAAATATAGATATTTGTGTTATTGGCGAAGGAGAAAGAACACTTACTGATATTATTTCGGCACACATGCACACAAACCAAAAAAAACTTGATAAAACTGAATTAACAAAAATCCCAGGGATAGCTTTTAGCGGAAGTTAAAATAATAAAAACAATAATTTTTTATCAATAGCAATTTTAAAATGCAACTTTCTATAATTGTTCCTTTCTACAATTCTTCAAATTTTTTAGCTAACTGTTTAAACAGCTTTAAAAAAATTAATAAAGAAACAGAAATTATTTTAATCAACGACGGATCATCTGATAATCCAGATAAAATTATTAATGCCTTTAAAAGAAATAAAAATTACAACATCAAATATATTTCACTAAAATATAATAGGGGTGTCTCTTATTGCAGAAACCTAGGCATTAAGAAAGCAAAAGGCAAATATGTTTATTTTATAGATAGTGATGATGAACTTTATAAAAATTCATTAAGAGTTATTCATAAAAATTTAAAAAGATATAATAAGGATATATTTTTTATTTTCAGCAAGTCATTGCTAGATTCAAAAATTGATAGAAATCAATTCTCAAAAAGAAATAAAAAAAAGGACTTATTAGACTCCATAGATAATTTTGATCTATTCAGGGCAACGTGCTGGAATTTTATTATTAAAAAAGAATTAATTATAAAAAACAGGATCTATTTTGGAAAATCAAAAATCTTTGAGGATCAAATTTTTGTAACAAAAATATTATTGAAATCTGAGAGCTTCAGGTTAATTAAAGAAACATATTATGGCAAGAGTTTGCAAAATGTAAACAGCCTCTCCAAGGAAGTAGGAAAAATTGTAACATTTTCTTGTTATGAAAACTTAACTGAATTGAATTTGCTTTTAAAAAATAAAAAAATAAAAAAAAATCAGAAAAAGATAAAATTTATAAAGAGCAGAATCAATTTTTTTATTAAAGAATTAAATTTGAATTCGTTAGTTACTAGCAACAAAGACGTTTCAAATTTTGATAAAAAATATAATTTTAAAAACTTAAAGGTTCTTAGGGCAAGCAATATTATTACCTCAAAAAAAAAAAGAATAAAAAAATTAATAAAAAATATTTCCCTCTACAAAAAAAAGAAAATTATAATTTTTTGTGCGGGAACTTTCTCTAAAATTATAATTACTATTTTGAAAGAGTATAATTTTGAAATTATTTTTTGCATTGACTCTAACAAATATCTACATGGCGAAAGTTTATTTTCACTTCCTATCTTTGAAAAAAACTACGCATACAAAAACCTGACAAAGTTTAATGCCAATCCTTTAATAATTTGCAACAGAAGTTTAAAAGCTACAAAAGCAATTAAAAAAGAAGTTATTTTTAACAAATTTAAAGAAGTCAGAGCAATAAAGTTATAAATTTATTTTGACAACAGAAACTGAACATGTTCAATTAATGAACATGCAACATATTTATTTCAGAGCAAATTTCAGCACAAAGAGTGGACTAGGACACGTTATGCGTGTCAATAGAATAGCGAATTATTTTAGTAAAAAAGGTTTTATCTGTAATATTTTCCTAGATAAAAAAGAAATAGGAACGAAAATTTCAAAAAGTATTAAACATAAAATTATCTATTTATACAGAACCTCCTCAAAGAAATACAAGCAAGAAGAAGATGCAAAAATAACAATGTCACTAATGAAGAAAGATACTTTAATTTTTATAGATGACTATAGGGCAAAATTAATTTGGCAAAATCAATTAAAAAAAAAAGGTTTTAAATCTATTAAAATTTCAGATTTTTTAAATGAAAGGAGCTATAGCGATTATATTATAAATACAAAACCAGATTTTTTAGAAGAAAAAGTTATAAGAAAATTTGAGAACTTAAATCCAAAATCACAACTTATGCTTGGCCCGAAGTATTGTATGATCGAAAGTAGATATAAGCCATTAAAAGAAAAAAAAAATAAATTTAAAATAGCATTTTATCTTGGTGGTTCAGGTGACCTTAAATTTTTAAGAAATATTATCATTTCATTGATTAAGAATATTAATTTAAATAATTTTTATTTTTATGTAGTTGTTGGACCTTTTTCAAAAAATGTAAATTGCTTGAATGATTTAAAAATTTATAAAGAAAATATTAAAATTATAAAAAATAATCTTAATCTTTTTAAAGTTATTAATCATATTAATTTATTTGTTGGTTCTGCAGGTATTTCTATTTTTGAAACTTCTCTTTATAAAATTCCATCTATTTTTTTTAATTTGTCACAGAATCAAAATATAAATCGTGAAATGCTTGGAAAAATTGGTCAATATTTTGTATTAGAGAAAAAAGATCTTAGACAAAAAACAAAAATCTCCAAACTTATATATTTAATTTATAAAAATTATAAAAGGATAAAATCCAACACTTTAAGATCTAATTTAAATATTGACGACAAAGGTATAAAAAGAATATTTGAAATTATTTGTAAAAAAGCAAAGAAAAGAAGAGACAATATTAATTTGGTTAATAAAAAAAATAATCTTTGTTATTATAAAACACAATTAAAAGATATTAACTTGTACTTAAATACCAGAAATAAGAAACACAATATAAAGTTTTCACAAACAAAAAGAAAAATTAATTTACTCGATCATTATATTTGGTGGTTTAATAATAAAAGAGAGGGTTATACAGCCTATTACAATGGCAAACCAGTTATTTTTTTTTATCACGATACACATTTTTTTAATAATAAAAAAATTATAATACCCGGATGGATGTCTATTGAAGACAATTTAAACTTTATGCTTGTTCTTAAATCTACAGTAATTCATTATAATTTATTGAAGAAAATAAAAAACAAAACAACAATTGGTTTAATAAATATACGAAACTATGCAATGTTAAAATTTGCAAACAAATTAAATTGGAAAAAATTAGACAAATCAAATGAATTATACGATTTAACGAAAAAAAAACTCAAGTTAGATAATAACTATCAAATTTTTATAAGATGAAAAAAAAAATAAATTTTTATTTAGGAAAAACTCCCGTTGGAGAATCACATCCGGCGTTTATAGTGGCAGAACTCTCAGGAAATCACGGTGGTTCTTTAAAAAGAGCTCTTAAACTTATAGAGAAAGCGAAAAAGGCTGGGGCAAACGCCATTAAGCTACAAACATATACTGCTGACACAATTACATTAAAAACAAAAAATAGAGACTTTAAAATAAATATCAACTCCCCTTGGAGTAAATTTAAAGATTATTGGAGTTTATACAATTTTGCCCACACACCTTGGCACTGGCACAAAACTTTATTCAAAAAAGCAAAAAATTTAGGTATGGAAATTTTTTCTAGTCCTTTTGATGAAAGCGCGGTTGATTTTTTGGAAAGTTTGAATTGCTCAGCATACAAAATCGCTTCTCCAGAAATTAATCATATTCCCTTGATAGAAAAAATAGGAAAAACAAAAAAGCCAGTAATTTTGTCAATTGGATTAGGAAATTTAGAAGATATAAAACTTGCATTAAAAACATTAAGAAAAAATGGTTGTAAAAAAATTGCTATACTGCAATGTGTATCCTCTTACCCTTCTCCATTAAAAGAGCAAAATTTAAAAGTTATACCCGATATAAAAAAAAGATTTAAAGTTTTGTCTGGCTTGTCAGATCATACTATTGGAAATATTTCAGCATTAACCTCAGTTGTGATGGGGGGATCTATTGTAGAAAAACACTTTAATATAGATGATAGAAGAAAAACAGTTGATTCTTTCTTTTCATCAAATTTAAAAAACTTTAAAGATATGGTTGAGAACATTAGAGCAGCAGAATTAGCTATAGGAAAAATTGATTACACCATCAGCAAATCTTCAAAAAAAAATATGAAAGGCAGAAGGTCAATTTATATTACAGAATCAATTGATAAAGGTGAAAAATTTTCTGAAAGCAATATTAAAGTAGTTAGACCCGGTTTAGGTTTGCACCCTAAATTTTTTAAAAAAGTATTGGGAAAAATTTCAAAAAAGAATCTCAAAGAAGGAACCAGCTTAAAGAAAAAATATTTAAAATCGTTTAAATAAAAATGTCTATTTTTAATAACATTGGTAAATATCAAAATAAGAATGCACTCATTGCTGAAAAAAACGAATCAATAGATTACAAAACTATTTTAAGTGTCTCAGATAAATTATGTAAACAAATCAAATCACGCTCTCTAGTTTTTTTAATATGCGGAAATAATGTAGAAAGCATTTTAGGCTACATATCTTTTTTAAAAACCAATTGTGTAATAACTCTTCTAGACGAAAGAACAAATAATTTTAATTTGAAAAGTCTTATTAAAGTTTATAAACCTCGTTTTCTCTTTATAAAAAAAAATTGCATTTTTTTAGAAGAATATGAAAAAGTTTTATCATTTAAAAACTTTGACTTATTGAAGAGAAAAAAAGAATTTAAAATTGATCTAAACGACAAACTCTCTTTATTAATTTCAACATCTGGGAGTACAGGAAGTTCTAAATTAGTCAGGATATCGGAAAAAAATTTATATGAAAATACCAAATCGATTGTAAATTATTTAAAAATCTCCAAAACTGATATTTGCATTACAACTTTACCGATGAGTTATGTTTATGGATTATCTATAATAAATACACATTTACATAAAGGATGCACACTAGTGTTAAACGAACATAGCGTAATAGATAAAAATTTTTGGATTAGCCTTATAAAGAATAAGGTCACCACTTTTTCAGGAGTTCCGTATACTTACCAAATGCTAGACAAAATAAACTTTTATAATAAAGACCTAAAATATTTAAAATATTTGACTCAAGCTGGAGGCAAACTAGATTCGAGAATTAACAAAAAAATTCTAGAAAATTTTTGTAACAAAAAAAGAGATTTTATCGTTATGTATGGAGCTGCTGAAGCTACAGCTCGTATGTCATTTCTACCTTCGGAATTTTCTAATAAAAAAATTGGAAGTATAGGTATTCCTATTCCCGGAGGTAAATTTTGGATTGAAGATCACAATAAAGAAGAGATTAAAAAAGATAACCAAGCTGGAGAACTTATATATTCAGGAAAAAACGTTTGTCTTGGATACGCAAAAAATATTAGCGACTTATCCAAAGGTGATGTTAATAAAGGTATATTGAGAACAGGAGATATTGCCAAAAAAGACAAAGATAATTTCTATTACATTGTAGGTCGGAAAGACAGATATGTAAAAATTTACGGTAATAGAATTAACTTAACCGAATTAGAAAATAATATTTCAAAATTTGGTATAGAAACTTTATGTAAAGTTAATGAGGAAAATAAAATTACAATATTTGTAAAGCAGTCGAAAGAAGTTGAAAACTTAAAAAAAAGGATAAAAGATCTTACAAATTTACATCCCTCGGTCTTTACGATCAAAATTCTAAATAAATTTCCTTTAAATAAAAATTTTAAAATCTCATATGAGAATGAAAGTTTAAATTGATTTATGATTCACAACAATAAATTACTCGAAATCAATCCTTTCTCATTAAAAAATGAAAAAAAAACTGCTATTTTTCAAAAAATTATTAATAGTTTAACAACCCATCATTATTTGAATTCAAAAAATTATAGAAAGTTACTTGATTATTTTAATTATAATAAAAAAATACCTAAAAATCTTGAAGATGTTCCTTTTTTGCCTGTAAAACTATTTAAGGAGTTTGAATTAAAAAGCGTTAAAGAAGGCGATGTAGTAAAAGTGCTTTTATCATCCGGAACCACAGGTAATCAGCCATCAAAAATTTATTTAGATAAGAAAAATGCAAATATTCAATCAAAAGTTCTTAACATTATAATGAAAACAATTTTAGGTAATGAGAGAACCCCCATGCTGGTAATAGATAAAAATCCTAAAATTTTAAATAGAAAAACTTTAAATGCTAGAATGGCAGCAATTAATGGTTTTTCAATATTTGGCAGAAATCATGTCTATTTATTGGATGAAAATGAAAATATAGATTACAAAAGTTTAAATAACTTTTTAAGCAAATACAGTAATAAAAAATTTTTTATTTTTGGCTTCACAAGTGTTGTATATGAAAATTTGGTAAAAAAATTATCTAAAAAATCTTTAAAATTCGATTTTAAAAATGGAATTTTACTTCACGGAGGAGGTTGGAAAAAAATGGAGAGAATAAAAATTTCTAACAAAATTTTTAAAGAAAGTCTCAATCAACAAACAGGACTAAAAAATATTTATAATTATTATGGACTTGTGGAACAAACTGGATCTATATTTGTTGAGTGTAAGTGCGGATATTTTATAACCTCAATTTTTTCAGACATTTTAATACGAGATAAAAACTTTAATGTTTTAAAAAATGGTTCAAAAGGATTTATTCAGCTTTTTTCAACCTTACCAACTAGTTACCCAGGCCACAGTATTTTAACAGAAGATATAGGGGAAATAGTTGAGCACAATAAATGCAGTTGTTCTATGCAGGGAAAAAGATTTCTGGTGCACGGAAGAATAAAAGAAGCAGAGATTAGAGGTTGTAGTGACGTTTAATTTAAAAGAAAAAAATGGAATAAGTTATTTAGTTGGAGACAAAAAAGTCTTTAATAAGTCAACTATACCGTATGATAGTAAGATGTGTGAATTTTTAGGAGAGTTTTCAAAAGAGCTTATGAAAAACAAGAATTCAAATAAATATCCCGATATAAAAACTCTAGGCTTTTGGTGTAGGAAAAAAAATATTTTAAATTTAAAAAAGAAATTTATATCAGAAAAAACTAGAGTTGGTCTTGGATTGGTTTTTCACATTACACCTTCAAACATTCCTACTAATTTTGCTTACTCGTTAATTTTTGGTTTAATTACTGGAAATTCAAACATCGTAAAAGTTCCATCAAAAAAATTTGAACAAATTTCTATAATTTGTAAAATTTTAAATCAAATATTAAAAAAAGAAAAATTTAATTCGATAAGAAAAATGATTTCAATAGTAAGATATACTGAAAATGACGAATATACAAAAAAAATTTCCTCAATGTGCAACGCTAGATTAATATGGGGCGGGAATGAAACAATTAAAAATATCAGAACTTTTAAACTTCAAGAGAGAGGGATAGATATTGCTTTTGCAGATAGATATTCGTTTTGTTTAATAAATTCTGAAAAATTATTAAGATCTAATAATTATGAAATAAAACAGTTAGTTGAAAAATTTTATAACGATACATATTTGGTTGACCAAAATGCTTGTTCTTCTCCACACCTAATTATTTGGTTTGGAAAAGATATGAAAAAGGCTAGATTAAAATTTTGGAATTCATTATACGATACAGTTAAAAAAAAATATGAGATGCCAGATATAGCTTCAATTAACAAGTTTAATCAACTTTGTAGTAATATTCTTAGTTTTTCTAATATTAAAAAACAAGAAAGATATGGTAACTCAATCTATACAATTATGTTAAATAATTTAGATAGAAATCCTAATAATTTGAAAGGCAAATGGGGATTTTTTTATGAATTTGAGACAAATAATTTAAAAAAAATCGCAAAATTTATAAATAATAAATATCAAACCCTTACTTATTTTGGCTTAGAAAAAGAAACACTTAAAAAATTTTTAATAAAAAATAATCTATCTGGAATTGATAGAATAGTACCTATAGGACAAGCTCTTGAAATGAGTCTTAATTGGGATGGATATGATATAAACAATACTTTGTCACGTGTTGTAGAAATAAAATGAAAAAACTATCTTTAGATTTAAATGGAATTAAGGATTATCAACAAAATAGAGAACCTTATTTAATGATAGATTTTGCAGATGAAATTATTCCAGGTGTAAGCGCAAAAGGTTATAAAGAGTTAAAAGCTGAAGAGTGGTTTTTTAAAGTACACTGGCCAAATGATCCTAATATGCCAGGAATGTTACAAATCGAAGCCCTTGTTCAAATGTGTGCACTTTCAATTCTAAGCTTACCTGGCAACAAAGGCAAAGTGGTATACCTTACAACCGCAAATAATCTTAAATTCATAAAAAAAATTGTACCTAATACAAGACTTTATATTGAAACTAAAATCAAAAGTTTTAAAAGAGGTATGGCTTTATGCGAGGGTATGGGTTTTGTTAAAAAACAGATTGTTTGCAAAGCAGACTTTAACTTAATATTGCCAGAAGAAATTAAAAAGTATAATTTAAAAGAATAATTAATAAACACTATGCCAATAGCATCATCATTATTAAATAAGCCAAGGTTAGTCAAAAAACTTAGAGACTTTTATGACTACGTTCAAAAAAACGATGGGAAGGTTGGCACCAAAACCAGAGGTATTGATTTAAATTTTAATAATGCTTGTAATTTAAGGTGCAAATATTGTTTTACAAACTCACCAAAAGGAGATCATGTAAAAGAATATTTAGATTTAGGAGCAATTAAAAAACTCGCTGATGATGCTGATGAGCTAGGATATTTTGAGTTTGATTTACAAGGTGGCGAACTTTTGTTGCAACCAAAAAAATTATTTTCTGTACTAGAGGCTATAAGGCCTGAAAGATTTTATCTATACTTAACAACAAATGGATATTATTTAGACAAAGCAATGGCACAGAAATTAGCTGAGTACAAAGTAAGCAGAGTATCTGTAAGCATTGATAGCATGGATGAAAAAATCCATGACGAAATTAGAGGAAGAAAAGATTCTTGGAAAAGAGCAATTGAAGGATTAGAGCATGTAAAAGAAGCAGGCATGGATCCATATTTAAATATAACAGTTGGTCACTACAACGCTAATACCGAACACTTCAAGCAGTTGCTAGACTATTCAAAAAATAAAAAATACAGAACATTGTTGAACGTAGCAGTGCCCTCAGGAATGTGGCAAAAAATGACTGATATTATATGCGATGACAAGGATAGAGAATATTTAAGAAAAATTAGAAAAGAATATAAAAATTTAGTAAGAAATATTTGGAATCCTTTTGATCGTAATCACGAAAAAATTCTTGGATGTACTACTGTAAATAGACTTTATGTGACACCAATCGGTGATGTACTGGTTTGTCCGTACGTTCATATTAAAATTGGAAATATTTTTGAAAAATCTTTAAAAGAAATTGTCGATTACGGTTTTAGTATCAAATATTTTAGAAATCATAGTGATTTATGTTTAGCTGGAGAGGACAAAGAGTTCATAAAAAAATTTATGACCAAAAGTGGACAGACCATATTTAAACCTGCTTTAGCTAAAGACATTTTCTCTGAAGAAGACTTTGTTAAATAATGTTGTTAAAAAATAAAAATGCAGTCATAACAGGCTGCAATAGAGGTATAGGTAGAGAAGTTCTTAATACTTTCTCAAAAAATGGTGCAAATATTTTTGCTTGTGCAAGATCATTTGATGAAAGCTTTAAAAAATACTGTCAAGATCTAGAAAAGAATAATAAAACAAAAATTGTTCTAATAAGTTTAGATTTAGAAGACGATAGCAAAGTTAAAGAGGCAGCAAACAAAATAAATAATCAGGCTGACAAAATCGATATTTTGATAAATAATGCTGCCACGATTCAAACCTCATTATTTCAAATGACAACCCAGAAAGATTTAAACAAAATCTTTCAAGTAAATGTTTTTTCACAGGTTCTTTTTACGCAATATATATTAAAATTAATGACGAAAAATAAAAATGGTGGAAGTATAGTTTTTGTATCATCAACAGCCGCTCTAGATGCAAATCAAGGAAGAAATGCTTACGCTTCGAGCAAAGCAGCTTTAATAAGCCAATCTAAAGTATTATCAAGAGAACTTGGAACAAAAAATATCAGAGTCAATTCTATTGCTCCAGGTATTACTGATACAGAAATGTTAAAAAAAAACACACCAGAAAACTTAGTTAAGAAGATAAAGGAGAGCACATCATTAAGCAGAATAGCCAGACCCGAAGAAATTGCCAATGTAATTCTTTTTCTCTCATCTGATTTGTCATCCTATATAACCGGTCAAGTTATTAGGGCTGATGGTGGAATGTAATGAAAGCAAATTTTTCTAAAGAAATTAGTTCTATAAAATTATTCTCTAAAAATGTTAGATCTAAAATTTTAGACATGGCGTATGAAGCAGGTTCTAATAGCTCACATTTTGGTGGCGCTTTATCAATCGTAGAAATTATTTCAACACTTTTCTCTCATCAAATGAAAATTGACAAAAAGAATCCTGAATGGAACGAAAGAGATAGATTTATTCTAAGCAAAGGACATGCATGTTTGGCTTATTATGCTGCTCTTTCCGAAGTAGGATATATATCAAAAGAAGAATTAAAAACTTTTGAAAAGGACGGAAGCAAACTTTCAGGACACCCAGTAAAAAATATTAAATATGGGATAGAATTTTCAACTGGATCTTTAGGAATAGGACTTTCAATAGGTATTGGTTTAGCTCTAGCAGCAAAAAGGAAAAAGAAATCAAACAAAACCTATGTTATTGTAGGCGACGGAGAGTGCAACGAAGGTTCTATATGGGAAGGGGCGTTAGCGGCACCTAATTTCAAGTTAGATAATTTATTTGTGATAGTGGACAAGAATAATCTTCAACAAACTGGTTCAACGAATGAGATCATGAAAACTGAAAACCTAAAAGATAAATGGTTAAGTTTTGGCTGGAACGTTCATGAATTAAACGGTCATGATATTAATGAAATATTAAATTTTTTTGCTAAGGACAAAAAAGAAGGTGTTCCAAATTTAATAATTGCAAATACTATTAAGGGCAAAGGCTTTTCATTTTCTGAAAATAATAATAACTGGCATCACGCAGTTATGACCAAAACATTATATGAAAAAGCAAAAAAAGAGTTAGAAAATACAAATGATAATTGATCAAAAAAAAATTAAAATTTGGTCTACCATAGGATCAAGAGCAACCTTCGGTATGGCTCTCTTAGAAATTTCTAAAGATATGAAAGATTTAATTGTTTTAAGCAGTGATGTTTCGACATCTGCAGGATTAGATAGATTTAGAAAGCTACATCCAGAGAAATATGTTGAGTTAGGAATTTCAGAACAAAATATGATCGGTGTAGCCACAGGTTTGTCCGCAGAAAATTTTAATGTTGTTACAACTACATTTGCACCTTTTCAAACCATACGTTGCTGTGAACAAATAAAAATTAATTTAGGGTACATGAAACATAAAGTAACCCTAGTAGGATTGGCTAGTGGTCTAGCACTAGGTAATCTAGGTTACACACATTGCTGCATTGAAGATATAGGAATTTTAAGAACGATACCCAACATAACAATTTTATCACCCGCAGACTCATTAGAAACTGTCAAATGCCTACAACAATCTTTAAAAAGCAAAGGATCTGTTTATATTAGACTTACCGGCACAGCAAATAACCCTATTGTATATAATGAGGATTATAATTTTGAAATAGGGAAATCAATTAAACTTAGAGACGGAGCAGACATTACAATTTTTTGCACAGGAAGAATGGTTCATAATTCTTTAAAAGCTGCCGAAGCTTTAAGTGAAAAGAAAATTTCTGCAAGGGTAATAAATATTCACACTATTAAACCTATCGACAAAGAGGCAATCGAAGAAGCTAATAAAACTAAAATGATTTTTTCAGTTGAGGAACACAATATAATTGGTGGGCTTGGTAGCGCTATAGCAGAACATCAGTCAAGTTTAAAAAATTCTGTGAAGTTTATAAGATTAGGTTTGCAAGACACTTACAGTAGCGGTGGTAGTTATGAATATCTTCAAAAAAAACATGGACTCTCTTCAGAGAACATTGTAGAAAACATCCTTAAAAACTATCAAAATAAATGAGCAATCTTGAAAAATATCGTAAAGTTTTTTCAAAATCGTTATCAATTGATCATTCCAAAGTAAATGATAAATTAAAATATAACGATATACCCGAATGGGACTCGATTGGCCATATGACTTTAATGTCAGGTTTAGAGGAAGAATTCAAAATCAGCATAGAAACTGACGATATTGTAGATTTCAGTTCATTTGAAAAAGGAAAAGAGATTTTAAAAAAATACAAAATTAATTTTTAATTTTGAATTAATTTTGAAATTTATAATCCAGTTTAGACTTAGCTTGAATAGCAGAAGGTATATTGGCTGTAGCGTAGTCTCTACCATTGCAAAATCTGCATGCAGTCAGGTATTTTTTTCCAAACGATAAGTGCATTATCTTATCCCTCAACTCTTCTTTGCTTATAGAATTATCAATTAGATTAATCTCGTCGTCTTTATTAGCTTCAAAAGCTTTCAAATTGACACCATTTGCTGAAAATGGACACCTATACAACTTTCCATGAAGCAACGAAACAAGATCGCTATTACAACAATTGTTAAACTGATGTTCTAATTCTTTTTCAGTTTTTTTATTATTTGGAATAATTCTTCCACAATCTTGCCAGGTGTTACACTGATTCACGGAGTAAGCAATACCTTCCTTTTTTGCAAATTCAACAAACTTGTCAGCGGCCGCAGAGGCTTCTCCATAGTCAGTTATATCCAGAATAACCCTTGGTTGTTTTAAATAATCTAAATTTTGATTTTTTGGTATAAATCTTGCGTTTGTATAAACTACTATTCTTCCAACATTTTTATATGTGACTAATTTATTTATAATTTTATTTAATTCCTTGTTCATAAAAGGGTCTCCGCCCAATACTCTTAGCTCATCGATAAAGTCTACGGAGCCCATAATTTTATCCATCGAACTAACCAATAACTTATAATCGCTATCTACTGGTTTTTTGTAATACTGCATTAGATTAGAACAATCCTTACATCTTAAAGAACACTTTTCAGTAATTTGAACATCAATACTTTTCAATACAAGCTTGTTGTTCGTAACATAATCTTCTTTATTACACATCTCATTGTAGAAGGCTAAATTTCTTTCTAGCTTCAAAGGTAACAATTTAGAAAAAAGCATATCCATGTCAATTTCATTATAAAGCTTGTATACGTCAAATTTTTTTAAAATATCGGTAACTTTATAAAAATTTTTGAATTTATTTTTTTTTAAGAAGGGAACTATAGAACTGAAATAATTACACGCAATAAATACGTGAGTATTTTCAGTATCATATCTTTTTAAATCATCCGGAGAGATAATCTTCTTATTTTGAACTTCCTTCCCTTGTTTTCTTGGGTCGCTATCAACAAACAACTGTGACTCTATTCCGTTTTTTCTTAACGCCAGATCAGTTAGGCGACCAATTGTCCCCGCTCCAAATATAACAACTTTATTATTAAGAGCTTTATAGTCAAAGTCAGAAAAATTTTTGAGCAACATTTGCATTTTTATAAATTAATAAAGTATGCTATATCTAGCATAATTTAGTGAAAATCTAAACAATAATTAGTAAATCGCTCCTATTATGGAAATAACTCATTTTTCTAATTCTTTTTTAAGCGTCAGATCTGGTGATACAAAATTAATCTGTGATCCTTGGGTTGGGGTAACCTCTGAGAATGCTTGGATTTCACATCCCATTAATACTCATGGAGAAAAAATTATTAAAAATATAAGTCCAAATTTTATTTATATAAGCCACTTACATTGTGACCATCTTGATTTAAATTTATTGAAAAAGTTAAATAAAAAAAATATTTCAATAGTTATAAAAAAATTCAAAATTCCAATTCTAAAAAAAAGGTTAACGAAAATTGGTTTTAGAAAAATTATTGAAGTAGAATCTTGGAAAATTAAAAGATTAAGCAAAGACATTTCCATCACAATAGTTCCACAATTATCTAGCAATAATGAAGGTTTAGACAATCCAATAGAATACGATATTGATACATCAATAATTATTAAGTCGAATAATTCTAAAAAGGTTTTTTATAACAATGTTGATAATCCTTTGGTCATTAACGATTATAGAAAAATCAAAAAATTTGTTCAAAAGAAAATGAATTCAAAAATTGATATTTGCACTTTTAATGTTGGTGCAGCCAGCGAATACCCTCATTGTTTTTTAAATATCGACAGAGATAAAGAAAAAAATAGAATTGTTAAACAATCTGTAGAAAATGCTAAAAAAAAACTAAATATTATTCAGCCAGATATTTTTTTCCCTAGCGGGGGAACTTATCAAATATGCGGAAAATTTAGTAAATTGAACAAATTTAGGGCTCTTTTAAAACCAAAATTATATAAAAAAATTAAATATAAAAAGACCAAAACTTTAAATCTCTTAGGAGGTAGAAGTATTAATTTAAATGGCAAAGAAACTTTAATTAGAAGAAAAAAACTAGGCAATTCACTGAGCACAAAAAAAATAAATAAAATCAATTATTTCTATCAATCAGAAAAAGATGTTAACTATAGTAAATTAAACAATCTATTTAAAAGTTCGTCTATAGAATACTTCAGAAGATTAAAAAAATTTAAAATTTCTAATTCTTGGGATTTAAGATTTTTCATCTATCACGATTTAAGACTTAATAATCTTGGAAAAATTGATAAATCAAAATCTAAATTGTTACAAACTTATAAATTAAAATATCAAAATAAAAAAAAACATAGTGTTTTAATTTTGCATTTAGATGCAACATTATTTTATAATTTATTAAGAAGAAAAATATCATGGAATGGAGCAATCTCAGGATCTTTTATTTTGTATGAAAGAAAACCAAATGTTTTTTTTCCAGATTTGACTTGGTCATTAAACTTTTTAACTATTTAAAACTATGACAATTTGCATCATACCAGCCAGAGGAGGAAGCAAGAGAATTAAAAACAAAAATATAAAAAAGATTAATGGAGTCCCTCTTATTGGAGCTGTAATTAAATTAGCAAAACAATCTAAAATTTTTAAAAGAGTTATAGTATCAACTGATTCTGAAAAAATATCGAAAATAGCGAAAACATATGGGGCAGAAGTTCCCTTTTTGAGAAATAAAAAATTGTCTAACGATTATACACCGGTATATAAAGTTTTAGTTGATACTGTTAAAAAACTTAAGTTAAAGGATGAATATATTTTTTGTATTTATCCGACCGCTATCTTTATAAAAAAACTTCAATTAATAGAATCTTTTAAAAAAATTAAAAAAACAAAAGCAAACCAGATATGCCCCATTTATAAAAATGCGCCAAATCCTTTAAGATCTTTTAAAATGCAAGGAAAATATATAAAATATTTTTTACCCAAATATCAAATGAAACGAAGCCAAGACTTACCGAGTATTTACACTGATGCTGGTACATTTATTATATACAGAAGATCAGCTTTATTAAAAATCCGATTTAACAGTTTAATGCCTAGCAAAACTACCTACTACATGCTTAAAAGTAACTTGGGTGTTGATATAAATACAATGGATGATTTTAAAAAAGCCAAACAGCTTTATACAATTAAAAAAAAAATTAACTAATATTTTTTTTAATTACTTTTAAGAGTAGCGAATTATCTAGATACTCTATTGTATTATATTTTTTAAATATTTTTTTCCAATTTTCAGAATTAATTAAATGTATTTTTTTTAAAAGTTTGTAAACATTCTCACCAACCATTCTGTTAGACCAAAACGGACCATTTTTTGTATTTCTTGATGGCCATCCAAATTTTTTATATGAATTACAATTTAATTCCCTATCATTAATATTAAAAAAAATTGTTTTATTTTTTCTAGATAAGCTCTCGTAACCTAAAGTATTATTTAAAGTTATGGCTAAAGATGATCGATCAGTTATTGAGTAAGCGTATTCAAAATATTTTTTTTTTTCTAAAAACTTTATTTTTTTATTTAAAGAAAAATAAAACTCCTTTTCTTCTTGGGAATAGCTTCTTGCCAAAACATATAATTCAAGAGAAAAGTCCTTACAAAAATCTATAACTTTTGGCAATAATTTTTTTTCTAAACTTAAATTACTTATACCGTAAGAGGAAATGAATAGGCACATTTTTTTATTTTTATTAATTTTTTTTTTAACCGAATTATTTTTAACTGATCCAACAGCAAGAGTTTTGCATTTAATATATTTTTTATAATGTTTAGCAACATCTTTATTAAAACAAAAAATATAATCACAAGATAAATTTTTCATTTTTTTTTCTTGTAAAGTACAAAAAAGATCTTGTTTATAAAAACGATAACCATTTTGAACAGATATAAATATTTTTTTAGGAAAATATTTTTTAAGGGTATAAAAGAAGGGGTCGTTATCAATATAAGTTATAATAACTTTTGGATCTACTTCCTTTATAAATGATAGGACATAACTTTGCTTTAATTTACTAAGGCTAAAAATAATTTTAAAATTCTTTAATATAGATTTAACCAGAACATATAGATTTAATCTTTCGCCTCTAATTGAAAGCACAGAAGCATTTCTATTTTTTATAATTTTTTTAAATTCAACAGATCTACTTTCATCATAAATTAGCAATTTATTAATTTTTGGTTTAGTTATAATTTTTTTACACAAAAAATATTTTTTAAACTTGTGCAGTCTATTTCTAAAACTTTCCATCTTTCAAAATAATCTTAGCAATTTCATAATCTAGTTTGTTGTGTATATCTATTGATACTGGAACAATATACGATTTAACTTTTTTTCCTAAAAAACTCCACGGTGCTTCTCCATTGTTTTCTAATAATGATTTGACTTTTAATACCCAAAAATTATGACAAAGAAAGAAACTTTCTTCTAAATCCTGTCTATTTGAGGAAATATTTTTTTTGTTTTATTAAAGTTCCTAATATAACCATTCACTATTTTTTTTGCTCTTAACGGGTTATGGTCGTTGTTTAAAACAACCGGAACTACCGCAGTTAAGTTTTTATTTTTTCTAATTTTCTTTATGCATTCATTAATCCATTTAGTTTTTATTACTGGTGCATTAGCTAATAGGACAACCAATATATCTGGATAGTAGTTTTCTTTTTTCATATATTTTAGAGCATGCAAAAGAACGTCGTAATGTTTCGAATTTCTAGACGCTAACCTTTTTGGTCTGCTTATTCTTTTGTAACCTAATTTATGGCAATGGTTTAATATATATTTTGAGTCACTTGATACAAAAAAATTATCAATTATTTTAGATTTTTTTGCTGCAATTGCCGGAAAAGCAAAAATAGGTTTATTTTTTATCTTTAAGATATTTTTATTTTTTAATGAACTATTTTTTTTTCCAGTTAGTAAAGCAGCAATTTTCATTTATAAAATTTCTTAATATTATTAATTGTATTTATTATTCCTTGATTCAAACCTACCTTTGGTCTCCAACCAGTTTTTAAAATTTCATTTATATTTGCATAACTTCCCCACGTATCACCCGAATGGCTGTTTTTTAAAATTATTCTATTTTTTTTAGATTTAGAGCCTAAACATAAAAAAATTTTGTTAATGACATCGTTAACTTTTGTTTTTTTTCCACTACCAATATTATAAACTGTTTTATCATTAAAACTTACGCTTTTAGTTAAGGCTCTTACTACATCGTCAATGTAAACAAAATCTCTATACCTATTTAAACTTCCAGTAACTTTAACTTTTCCTGTTCTAAAAATTTCAGACAGATAAATTGATAACATACCTTGTTTTAAATTGTTGTAATCTTGGCCAGGCCCATAAACGTTAAAAAGCCTAAGCACCACAACTTTTATCGAGCTAAGCTTAAGTTTATTTAAAGCTAATTCTCCATAATATTTCGATATTCCATAAGCAGATATAGGTTTACAAATATTTTTTTCCCTTACATTGTCAGCTTTCTCACCATAAACTGCCATTGAAGATGTAAAAATTATATTTTTTGGTTTATTTTTTTTTGCCCAAACAATTAGATTATTAGTTCCTTGTACGTTAGTTTTCATGCAATCTGATGGATATAATTCTCCCATTGAAGTAGAAGTTTTTGCCGCCAAATGAAAAACAGAATAAATTTTTGACTTAATCTTTTTAAAAGTTTTTATATCCGCGATATCACCTTCAATATATTTACAATATTTTAACTTATTTTTATTAGAATCTATTTTTTTTTTTAAATCTATAATATAAATTTTATTTTTACTTCTGAGTTTTTTTGCAAGTGCAGAACCTATAAAACCAGCACCACCAGTAATTAAAATATTTTTCATTTATTTTCTATACTAATATATTTGTCTATTAGAGTTTTAAATAAATTTATATCTTTGGAAGATTTAATTTCTAAAGATGATAACCAGTCTACATTATAAAAGTATATCTTTTTTCCGAACAAATTTTTATACTTTAAAATTTTGTCAGATCTTATTAGATAAGCTGCATTAACAATTTGTTTAATCTTAGAAACATTTTTCCTTTCAGTACTTTGGTTATCTAAACTAAAATTTATCGCTTTATTATTAATGAAAAAATACTCTTTTTGTTCTAGACTCATTATTGCACTATCAAATTTTTTGTAATTTTTTTTAAACTTTTCAATAAACTTGTTAATTTTGTTTGAAGAGATAAATGGAGATGTAGGGTTTAACCAAAGGATGAATTTATTAGGAAATTTTAAAGCTACACTTTTATGAAGTTGGTAAAGATTTTTTACTTTTTTCTTTCTTTTTATTACTTGAATTTGGTTCTCTTTACATAAATCATTTATTTTTTTACTATTTGTAGAGACATAAATATTTTTACAATATTTAACTTTTTTTGCTTGAGCTAATTTCCATTCTAATAATGATGTAGATCCCCACTCAACCAAGTCACCTTTTTGAGAGTATTGGTTTTTTTCAAGCGCAGGAATAATTATAATAATTTCCATTAGTTTCTAGTGCTAAGAATTGATAATCTATTTATTTCAGAACTTGTTCGCATCTCATACCTTTTTTTCTTTGAAACAATGTAAGATTTTTCAAAATCTAATGCACTGTTTAAGGCTAAGTTTTTATTTAAAAATATATTTGTTGGCAAAATCACTTTTCTGGTTTCTAGTCTAGATATTAATTTTTTAATATCTTTTTCTTTTCTATAAAGCCTAATTGTATTTGAATTTATACCTCCACCAACAGTCGTAGATATATTATATTTTTTTGCTTTTTTTGCTATAATAATAATTTTTTCTAAAACTTGATGGCTGTCTTGTTTAATTTTTTTATTAAAAAAGCTCTTTGAGAAATCTGATCTTCCTACCGTAATATTATCGATAAAATTCTTACTAAGCTTCAAAATTTCAGCAATATTTTTATAACCATTTATAGTTTCAATATTTATACTCAAGTGTGGTTTATTTTTAATATCAAGTTTCATTATGCTTTCTTTAAACTTGTACAGTGCAAATTTTGTTTCAACCATTGGAGCAATAATACCATCAACGCCAATTTCTATACAATTATAGATATCATTAATAGCTTCTACGCCCCCAATTTTTACGAACAGTTTTGTATTACAATTTTTGGTTAACCTTCTTAAAAAGTGAATATCCGAAACAGTACTCCCTTCAGCTTCAAACTCCGCTTTTAATCCAATTAATTTAAATCTTCTTTTTAAAATATGCAGCTTTTTTTCCAACTCTAGGTCAGATTTTAAATAATTCATATAATGTTCAATATTTGAACAAAAGTGTGTACAACAATTATAAATTAATGTAAAGTTTGAATGATGAATTTAAAAAAAGATGAATTTGAAACATTAAGAAAAATAGACGAGAAAACCCACAAATCTCAAAGACAATTAGCTAAAAAATTGGGATTTAGCTTGGGAAAACTAAATTATTGTTTAAACAGTCTAAAGGACAAGGGACTCATAAAATTAAAAAATTTCAAAGATAGCAAAAATAAGTTTGGTTATGCATATATTTTAACACCAAGAGGTTTTTCACAAAAACTCAAACTAACTCTAGATTACATGAAAAGAAAAGCATCTGAATATGATGAGCTAAAAGAGGAAGCAGATAATTTAATAGTTACAAAAAACAAAAACAGTAAAAAAAATTAAATAACCACTTAACTTATTATGAAAAATTTCAATATTTTGCTTTCGAAAATATTTGATATATTAAATTTAAAAAAAAAATCTTCCTATGCAATCCTGTTAGTTTTTATTTTAATCACATCAATTCTGGAGACCTTTAGCGTAGGAGTTTTTTTCCCACTAATTTCTCTTTTGACCAAAGGTAAAGAAGCTTTCTTAAACTTTAGTCTTGTTAAAAACAATTCAATATTAAATGAATTCTTTGTAAATCAGAGCACCAACGAAATAATTTTATTTAGTATAATATTTTTAATTTCATTATTTATAATTAAAAATTTTTTAATACTTTTTTTTCATTGGTACAGAGAAGATTTTAATTTTTCGTTAAGATCAAAATTATCATCAACAATTTTTTACAACAATCTAGTGAAAAATCATTCCTCTTTTTATAAAAAAAATTCTTCTGAGTATATGAGCATGACTTTAAACCAAACCTCAGAGTCAGTAGATGCCATTACAGGAATGATCTACCTAATAAACGAGTTACTAGTTTTCATTCTAATATTTTCACTAATTTTATTTATTGATTATCAAGTTTCTTTATTTGCGGTTTTTTCCTTTATGATTTTTTTTATTCCATTTATCTTTAAAGCAAAACAGAAAGTAAGAGAGTGGGCCTCAATAAAAATTGTAAAAGATCACAACCAAATAAAAAATTTAAACGAAGGTCTATCTATGTTCAAAATTCTAAAAGTTCATAATGTAGAAAAAATATTTTATGATAAATTTAGAACAAATAACTCCATTGTAAACAATGTTTCAAAGTTGATTTCTTTTTTTAGTTTTATACCTAGATATTCCCTAGAAACTATAGCTATACTAGTTATATTTTCCATTTTATCATATTTTATTATTAACGGTTACAAACCAGTAGATGCATTTCCTATACTTGCAGTTTTTCTTATGGCAGCAGCAAGATTATTGCCATCTATTAACAAGATTGCAAATTCTATACAGGTGATTAATGCAGGCACTCCCGCAATAAACTCTTTATCAAAAGAGCTTAGAAAAAAAAAAACAAAATTTTCTGTTCAATTAAAATACTCCAAATTTAATAATATGGAATTAAAGAATGTGAGTTTTTGGTACGATGATAAAAACAAATTGTTTTCTAAATTAAATCTTACCATCAATAAAGGGGACAGGGTTATTATTAGGGGGCAATCAGGTATTGGAAAAAGTTCTCTGATAGAAATTATTCTTGGACTACGAAAAGTTAATAGCGGCAAGGTTATTTTTAACAATCAAGATATAAAAACGAATGAGTTTTACAAAAAAATAAAATTCAGTTATTTGCCACAGCAGAATTTTGTTATTGATGATACCATTGTAAATAATATTTTGCTTAACAATAGCAAAATTAGTCAAAACAGATTAAGTAAAATTTTAAAAATTTGTCAATTAGATCAAATGATAAATAAGCTAAAAAAAAAGGAGAAAACTTATATAGGTGAACACGGAATGAGTATATCGGGAGGGCAAAAACAGAGAATCTGTTTGGCAAGAGCATTGGCATACAATCCTTCTATATTGATATTAGATGAGTCAACTAATGCTTTAGATATAACTAATGAGGAGAAAATTTTAAATTCAATTATTAAAGATAACTACGACTTAACAATAATAATGGTAACTCATAGAAAAATTAATAGTAAATATTTTAATAAAGTTATAGATATGTACCCAAAAAAAATAAACATAAAGGATCAAGATGTTCAATTCTAAAACAGTACTAGTTACAGGAGGCACAGGCTCATTCGGAAAAAGATTTATCAAAAAGCTTCTTAACGATTATAGCTGCAAAAAAATAATAATCTTTTCAAGGGACGAGCTCAAACAATTTGAAATGCGAGAAGAACTTTCAACGCATAGTAAATCAAAATCCTTAAGATTTTTCCTTGGAGATATCAGAGATAAATCTAGACTAATGACAGCATTAAACAACGTAGATTATGTAGTACATTCAGCTGCACTCAAGCAAATAGATACGGCAGAGTACAATCCACATGAATGTGTGAAGACAAACATTAATGGAACACAAAATGTTATAGAGGCATGTATTGAAAAAAATGTAAAAAAGGTCATTTCTTTATCGACGGACAAAGCTGTCGACCCAATAAATCTTTATGGTGCAACTAAGCTAGCCGCAGATAAATTGGTGATCTCTTCAAACTTGATATCAGTACACAAAGATACAATTCTTTCAGTAGTTAGATATGGCAATGTTATTAATTCGAGAGGTTCAGTTATCCCGTTTTTTAAAAAATTAATCGATGAAAAGTCTAGCCACATACCTTTAACAGATAAAAGGATGACAAGATTTTTTATAACTCTGGACGAAAGTGTCAAATTTGTTATGGAAGCCTTTAAAAGAATGCAAGGAGGAGAAATATTTATACCAAAACTCCCATCAATTAAAATTATAGATATAATAAAAGCTTTAGATCCAAAATATAAAATAAAGATTGTTGGGATTAGACCAGGTGAAAAAATTCATGAGGTTCTATGTCCAGGAAGCACCTCGCATCTAACTTTAGATTTTAAAGACCATCTGATTTTATTACCAACCGTTGATTTAAATAAAAATTATTTAATAAACAAAAAAAAAGAGAGAGGAAAAATTGTGAAAGATAGTTTTGTTTATTCGTCGGATAAAAATAAAAAATTCTTAAGCGTGAAAGAGATTAAAGAAATTATAAAAAAAAATGATCCCTTACAGTAGGCAATCAATAAATAACAAAGATATTGCTCAGGTAAAAAAAGTTTTAAAATCTGATTTTATAACACAAGGAAAAAACATAAAAAAATTTGAAGATAGTGTTTGTAAATTAGTTAGATGCAGTTATGGAGTTGCGGTTAATAGCGCAACAAGCGCATTACATATTGCATGCCTTGCTTTAGACCTCAAGAAAGGAGACAATCTTTGGACAGTAGCCAACTCGTTTGTAGCTTCAGCAAATTGTGGGAGGTACTGTGAAGCTAATATAGATTTTATAGACATTAATAAAGATACTTTAAATATAGATATTAAAATTTTATCAAACAAATTAAGTAAAACGCCTAAAAAAAAACTACCCAAAATAATAGTCGTTGTTCACTTTGCGGGTGAACCTGCAGAAATGCTTAAGCTTTACAGCTTGTCAAAAAAATATAAATTTAAAATAATCGAAGATGCCTCTCATGCTTTGGGCTCAAAAATTAAGAATGATTTCATTGGTAGTTGCAAATATTCAGATATAGCTGTTTTTAGTTTCCATCCTGTAAAACCCATAACTACTGCTGAAGGTGGGATGGCTATGACAAATAATCGTTCATTAGCAGTGAAAATGCAAATTTTAAGAAATCACGGAATAACCCGAGACTTCAAAACATTTAAAAAAAAAATCAAAGGATATTGGTATTATGAACAACAGGCTTTGGGTTTTAATTACAGAATGAACGATATAGAGGCATCCTTAGGCTTAAGCCAGTTAAAAAGACTAAAAATTTTTATTAAAAAAAGACAAGCTGTTGCAAGAAGATACATTAAAACACTTAAAGACTTACCTGTAACTTTCCAAAAAACAGAACCAAAAAATTTTTCAAGCTACCATTTGTTTGTGATTTGTATAAATTTTAAAAAAATAAAAAAAAAATACAATCTGCTTTTTGAATATTTAAGGAGAAAAAAGATAGGCGTTAATAAACATTATTTGCCCATATATAGTCAGCCATATTACAAAAAATTGAAAAAATATAAAAAATTAAAAAATGTAGAAAATTACGCTTCTAGCGCAATTTCTATTCCAATATATCATGACTTAACCAGCAAAGAACAGAGTTATGTAGTGAAGGTATTACTCCATGCTCTTAAAAAATAAAATTAATTTAACTACTACAAAAGTATAATTGTGAAATCTACCAAAGCAGAAACTTTAAAAAATTTATCTAGACTAGATAGCAACTTAATATTCAAGATACCTAAAATTTTAATCTTTAAATATTCTGATTGGAAAAAAAATAAAGATTTTGTAATAAATAGCATTCAAAAAAATTTTGGAAGAAATTTTTTAGCTATTAGATCTTCTGCTCAAGACGAAGATAAGAAAAATTTAAGTAATGCAGGGAAATATACTTCTATCATGAACATCCGTTCAAAAGATAAGAAAAGTTTGACCGAATCAATAAATAAAGTATTTAAGTCGTATTCACTACATAGAAAAATATATCAAAATGATCAAATTTTAATACAGGTTATGATTAAAAAAATCTCTATGAGCGGAGTAATTTTTACAAGAAATTTAGAAAATGGATCCCCTTATCTTGTAGTTAACTATGATGATGTTACAGGATTAACAAGTTCAGTAACTTCAGGAACAGGCGGTTTTTCAAATAGAATATTATATATTCACAGAAAATATTTTGAAGCAGTTAGATCTGCAAGATTTAAAATATTGATAAGAGCAATTAAAGATCTTGAAAACAAACTTTCTAACAGTAATTTAGATATTGAATTTGCGGTAGATCGAAAATTAACGCCATATTTACTACAAGTCAGAACATTAAAAAAAAATAAAAATTTTTCAAAAAAATTAGAAAATAAAGTAAACAATAAATTAAAAACAATTTCTTCAAGCATTAAAAATAAGATGACTAAACAAAAAAATATTTTGGGATCAAAAAGCATTTTTGGAAATATGCCAGACTGGAATCCTGCAGAAATTGTAGGAAGAATTCCAAGAAACTTAGCATTATCTTTATTTGAAAATTTGATTACAGATAGTATTTGGTGCAAAGCTCGAAAAATCATGGGGTACAGAAATATGCCCTCAAGAAAATTACTAACCATTTTTTCTGGACAACCTTTTGTTGACACAAGATTAAGTTTTAATTCATTTTTACCAAAAGAAATTAAAAAAAAGCTAGGTGAAAAAATTGTAGATCAATGGTCAAAAAAATTAAAAGATGAACCACACCAGCATGACAAAATAGAATTTGAGATTGCAATTACATGCTTTAGTTTTGACATTGAGCAGAAAGTAAAAAAATTATTGCCAAATTTGAAAAATAGCGAAAAGAATTTTTTTATAAATACACACTTGAATCATACTCTCGATTTAATCAAATATTCTAAAAAAGAACATGGAATTGAAACACAAATTAAAAAGATTGAAAAATTAAACAGGTTATACACAAAATACAAACCAAAAGGCCTTGTTAAGGACTTAGAAGAATTAAGAAAAAAAATAAATTATTGTAAAGAACTGGGGACTTTGCCCTTTTCAATTTTAGCCAGGCATGCATTTATTTCTAAAACTATTTTAGATTCATTGGTAAAAAAAAATATATTAACCGAAGAAGATAAAAGTAGGTTTATGGAAAGCATAAAAACTATCACGGGAGAATTCCTGTCAGATTTTAACAAGTTTAATAATAATAAGATTTCAAAGAAAATATTATTAAAAAAGTACGGTCATCTAAGACCAGGTACATACGATATTACTTCAAAAAGATATGATAAAATTCAAATATTTAAAAAAAGAAAAAAAAATAAAAATGTAATTAAAAAAACATACAAAAAATTTACTTTATCTAAATTTAAAAAAAATAAATTTAGAAAATTACTTAAAAGACGAGGAATCAAAGATTTATCAGTAGATGATTTTTTTAACTATTTTAAAAAGTCTATAAAGTTTAGAGAGTTAGCAAAGTTTTATTACACAAGGTATATCAGTGATATTTTAGAAATCCTTAATAGATATGGAAAATATTATAAAATAGGCATATCTGATGTATCTAATTTATCTTTAAACTCAATTCTGAGCATTGAAAACAAAAATATAAAAAGAAAAGATAAAAAAAAGTTTTTAGTAGATCTGGTTAAAAAAAATAAAGAAAATTATGAAACAAATTCTTTTGTAAAATTGCCACAACTTATATTTGATCATACAGCAAGTTTTGTTGTCCCCCATATAGTCAGCAGTCCAAATTTTGTAACAAGAAAAAAAACATCAGGAAATTTTGCGAAATTAGATAACAATGATTTTAATGTAAGCTTAGATCGAAAAATAGTATTAATCGAAAACGCAGATCCTGGTTTTGATTGGATTTTTAATAAAAAAATTTTAGCTTTGATAACAAAATATGGAGGAGCTAATTCACACATGGCAATAAGATGTAGTGAACTAAATATACCGGCGGCAATAGGTTGTGGAGAAAAAAAATTTAATGAATTAATCACTGGTAATAATATAGAGTTAGATTGTGCAACAAAAAAAATCACAATAACATAAAATGATTATTTGGATAATAGGTTTATCAGGCTCAGGAAAAACAACAGTTGGAAAATTGCTTTTTAAAAAAATCAAAAAAAGAAAAACAAATACAGTTTTTTTAGATGGTGATAATTTAAGAGCTGTATGGGGAAATAAATTGGGACACAGAATTTCTGACAGAAAAGAAAACGCTCTTAGAATTTATAGCCTATGTAAACTTTTAGATGAACAAAAAATAAATGTGGTTTGCTGCATTCTTTCAATTTTTCCTTCGATACAAAAAAAGGCTAGGAAAAATTTTAGAAAATATTACCAATTTCATCTATCAGCCCCAATAGATGAATTAAAAAAGAGAGATACAAAAAAAATTTATAAAAAATATTTTAAAAATAAATTAAAAAATGTAGTTGGTTTAGATATACCTTTTCCTAAACCATATAAATCAGACTTAACTATAGATTCTTTTGGCAAAAACACACCAAAGGAAATACTAAAAAAAATTTATTCAAAAATTAATTAAAAGTGAACCTTTTTATAAAAATTATATTATTTTTTTTTATTTTAGAGTTTTTTCTATTTTTTTATTTAAAATTTTTAAGATCGAATTTTCAGTGGTTAATTTTAAAAAAATTTGATCTTTCAGTAAAATTTTCAGAAGATGAAATAAAAAAATTTAAACAAAACTCTTATGATAGATTGCTAGGATGGTCACCTAGACCAAACAAAATTAAGTTTGACCTAGTTAAAAGTTTTGGCGAAAAATCGCATAAAAAATTTAGAAAAGTAAAGTACGAAACAAATAAATATTGCGCAAGGTTTAATCCAAGTTTTGAAAAAAAAGAAAAAAAAATTTTTACATTTGGCGACTCTTTTGTTTTTTCCAGGCATGTTAACGATGACGAAACTTGGCAGAACGAACTTTCTTTTTTAACAAGATCAAATGTCGTAAATTTTGGAGTAGGCAACTATGGTGTTGATCAAAGCTTTTTAAGGATGGAAAATGTATTAAAAAATAAAAAAAATAAAATAGTTATTATGGGTTTTGTTCCAGAAACAATAGTGAGAATACATAGCTGCTGGAGACATTTTTACGAGTACGGGAATACTTTAGCTTTTAAACCAAGATTTTTTCTCAATGAAAAAAAGATGAAATTATCAAAAAATCCAATAACAAAAATAAATGATTTGAACAGGATGAAAGAAAAATTAAATTTTTTAACCAAAAATGATTTTTGGTATAAGGAAAAATTTAGCAAAGATTTGATGAGAGCCCCTTATCTTTTGAATA